>MDSY01011122.1_pt1 | contig 34134 bp, 34 predicted proteins | sample 811131 | NCBI WGS metagenome assembly MDSY01 (sample SAMN05326643, study PRJNA326480) | marine metagenome | isolation source: seawater | place: Atlantic Ocean: South West | collected 2010 | reverse complement strand
TTATTAGTCAGAATACTGCTGGTGTTCGGGGAGGTTCTGAAGCTGGTGATGCCTTCGGTTCATTTGTTGAAATCGTCAATTCCAGATCAGACGAACCTCCATCTTTAATCATTGCCGCACCCAATGAATCAATCGGTTCTGTAACCTTCTCAGGAGCAATCCACATACTTCCAACAGAAGTAGTTGATGGAACATTAGAAGTATCCACAGGGGACGATGTAATGTTGCATTTAGGTCAAAATCCATTTGCAACCTCCTACTACAAAAATGCCTTTTTAGGAACAGCCATAGTATCCATCCAAGGGGTACTGCATGTCGGAGCCCCGGGGTACGCTGTCAATCTAGAGTCAGAAGCTGGAGCAATATTTACAATAACTGAGTAAAAACTGTGCATAAAAACTAAAACCTGCGCAGAACGTTAAGCTATTGCAATGAGTATCAGTTGGGGTAAACGACTTGAATATAGGCTTCTTCGCTGGCAAGCGAGATTTGAGGGTGCCGTGTTTGATCGTACTTTTCCTTGGATAGCTGGCTGCGTCGTTTGGATAATATTCATCCTTCTTGCCTTAGCAAAATCACGTGAACTTTCCCAAACATCTGATTTTGCTGCAGTTATGCAATCTGTCTGGTTAATCGCTGAAGGATATACACCTGAATCATCACTCCTTGGACAAAATTATCTCGCAAGCCAAGGCGGTTTTCTGATTTACCCCATCGCCTTGCTTACTGCACTATTCCCAACAGCGATCACTTTAATAGTGATACAGTCTGCAGCATTATCCTTTGCGATCGTTCCTATTTGGCGACTATCAAGGAACATAGCAGACTTAAGGGCAGGAACAAGCACAATCGTTATCGCTATATACGGGTCCTATAGTGCTATACACTCGCTCAACTTATCAGGTTTCAGGCTCGAAACTTTTGCCGTACCAGCCATGCTCTCATTCGCACTGTCTGCATATGGCAATAAGAAATATAAATACTGGTTCATGGCAATATTAGCCTTGTTATCACGAGCTGATCTTGGACTCCTCGTGGCTGGCTTTGGAGTACTTTGGATACTAGAGGGGAAGAAAAAGCTTGGATATCAAACAATAGCCTTGGGTTTGGCGTGGTCAACAATATTCATCCTCGGCATACAACCTCTATATAACGGTGGGGTATACCCGCATTTGGAAGCCTTCGCACAGTATGGAGCCGGTAACCCTTTTGCTGTCTTGTGGGGCATCGTGATTAACCCATTAACCTTCATCAACGAACTTTTCTCTGAGGAAAATTTTCAAGTAGCTGTAGCTTTACTTGCGCCTTTACTCTTTCTTCCAATGGTTGCTCCTAGGTATGTATTGCCAGCGTTGCCTCTATTTGCTCTGTATCTCACCGCAGATGTGCCCACTAATGAATTGACTGAATCAGGCCAACGAGTGCCCGTAATAGTCTGCATGTTCATTGCACTAATATTCGCACTTCGAAAAACTGGGAGAATAATAGTCCAACGAGTGAACGTAGATAAGACAGTAATAGGGGCACTACTCATAACAGCGTCAGTTTTCTTTGTTTCAAATTCTGTGGCATCCCCTTACGAAGACCCTTGGGAATGGGGCCGGCGACAACCAGTTGACCAAGCACGCCTTGAGGTAGCCGAATTAATTCCCGAGGAAGCAGTGGTTCGAGCATCTCCAAAACTTCTTCCCCTGTTAACTGAAAGGGTAGCGTTATGGGAATTTGAAGTCCCAGAAACTTATGATGATCAACTTGCCGATGATGCAGTTCGTAACGTGGATTGGTTTGTCTTTGATAGAACCGAAGTGCCCATAGTTTGGACTGGAGTTGATGTGCTTGATTTCCAGTCTGACTTGAAAGTAAACAAAAGGTTCGTTCGAGTATTTAATAAAGCAGGAATTGAAGCGTATGTTACACCCCAAGCGGCAACGGTAGCCGCACTAGAGCCTATTGACTAGAGAAGGATTCGACGACGTTAATCTGCTCGGATACGTGAATATTTTCTCTTATCAGTTTTGCATACTCGGCAAGTTTGTCGTGATTAGCGTTGCTAATAGCGTTACGGAAATCTAAGTCTGTCATATCATTTATAGGTAATACATGTAAGTGAGTATGAGGCACCTCAAAACCAGCAATCATTTGCCCTATTCGGCTCGGCTTGAAAACTCTCATCTGTGATTGCCCGATTAACGATGCTACTTTAAGCAAGTGTCCAACTTTCTCTTCTGGTAGGTCAACCCAATGATCAACTTCAGCGATAGGAACAACTAAACAATGCCCATCGCTTATCGGGTTTATTGAAAGAAAGCTAACGCATTCCGTATCACGCCAAATGGCGTGAGCTGGAAGCTTGCCATTGATAATTTCTGTGAAGACACTCGCCACTTGTAGTCCTTTCCACTTCGTGATCATAAGCGTATGCTAAGTAAATGGAAGAACCCAATCAGACTCATGAAAGATGGCGTGATAATGCGCTCACGATTCCTAACCTTATATCAATTCTACGCTTAGCTGCTGTACCGGTCTTTGTCTGGCTATTGATGGGCCAGAATAGGCCATTAGCTGCTGCTGCACTGCTTGGGATTTTGGGAGCAACAGATTGGGTTGATGGCTGGGTCGCTAGAAGATTTGATCAAGTCTCGGAGCTTGGGAAAGTGCTTGATCCGACTGCGGATCGAATAATGTTTCTGGTAGCTGTATTCACGATGATGATTGATGGTTCAGTGCCAATCTGGTTCGGTATTCTTACGCTTGTCCGTGAAGGGGTTGTAGCTATAGCTGCGCTAGTTTTAGGTGCATTAGGTGCCCGTGCTTTAAAGGTAACGTGGGCAGGCAAGACAAGCAGTTTTGGGTTGATGTTTGCATTTCCTTTATTTTTAGTCTCAACTGCGGTTGAGGGGGCGCAATCAACAACATATGAGGTTATCGCTTACGTGATTGGGGTTCCATCTCTAGCTTTACACTACATAGCTGCCTTTGGCTACATTCCGCTGGCTCTAACCGCCTTGAAAGAGGAAAGAGAGGAGATGCTTTAGTATGATCACCTCACTAATCTGGTAGATATCTGCAGGGCCGTTCTCTGTATTTAAATTCAAAATTGCGTTTCCATGATGTAAGGTCAGAGTATGCATATTCCTGAGAATCTCAAATATACATCTGATCATGAGTGGGTAATGATTGAGAGCGACAGGGCTAAAGTTGGAATCACCGATTACGCCCAAGATGCACTTGGAGATGTCGTTTTCGTTGATATACCTGAGGTTGGAAAGCGAGTTACTGTTGGCGAGACTGTAACCGAGGTGGAATCGACAAAATCTGTTTCAGACATTTATGCTCCATTAGAAGGAGAAATAATTGAAATAAATCAAGATCTTGACGATAGCCCAGAACTCCTCAACGGAGACCCATATGGCGAAGGATGGATATTTATACTCGAACTCAACGATGCTGCCTCCACCGGTAATTTGCTTTCCGCTAACGAATATCGTGAATTGGTAGATGGCTAAATGTCAGAAGATTCTGCGAACGAGGACCCTACAGAAACATTGTCAATTGATGACATCGCAAATGCCGATGAAAAGGTTACTGCTGCAGGTTTTATAGTCACCGATGGCCCCATTGCTGGTTCTAAATATCTACTTGGTGCTGGAAGATCAACAATAGGACGCCATCCAGAAAGCAGTATTTTCTTTGATGACATTACTGTCTCCAGACGACATGCCGAGGTCACATTGTCAGGGAACGAAGTTAAGGTTACCGACGTGGGGTCGTTAAATGGAACTTATTTAAACCAACGACAAATTGATTCGAGTCAACAGTTGGTGCCAGGTGACGTTCTCCAGATAGGCAAATTTAAACTCGTCTATTTTCAAGAAAGTAACTAGTGGGGGCGGCTCCTTCATACTTTTCAATCGGCAAGCTTGTGGAATTACTTGAAGTGGATTTTCCAGATATTTCAATATCCAAAGTGCGGTACTTGGAATCAAAGGGTTTGGTGAACCCAGAGAGATCAACTTCGGGATACAGGCGTTACAGCGAAAAGGATGCAAATCAACTCAGGTGGGTTCTAAGTATGCAACGAGACCATTTCCTTCCCTTGAAAGTCATTAAAGAACGCCTTGTTGGTGATGGTAATGCCGATCGATCAGAAACTTTTCAACTACCTCAACTCGACCCGTCATCTGCGCCTGATGAGTCCCTTGAATTCACGAAAGCAGAGCTTCTTAAGCGAACAGGGTTATCGGAGGAGAAGTTTAAGGAATTGGAATCGTATGGGATTTTGCCGAAGCGAAACCAGTCGCGAGGGGAGATGTACAATGCTGATGATCTGTTTGTCACCCAAATAGTTTCGCGCTTCTATTCCTATGGAATAGAACCACGACATCTTAGGCATATCAAGCGAGGTGCTGATACTGAAGCATTGTTGATTGATCAAAGACTTACCGGCTTACAAGGTAAGAGGGCGATTAAAGCAGTAGTCGAGCTTGCAAAGCTAAGCAGTGAATTAAAAACTTTGCTTCTTCGGCGAGCACTGCATGGGAATACTGGCATTAGCTGATTATGCGGTGAGTATTTTCTAGAAAACCCAGTTATGTTTTTAGTATGATCGAAATGGAATTGGTCGGAGTGAGAGTTGAGTTTCCCGGGCCTGCACCAATCCTACTTCTTAAAGAAACTAATGAGCGTGGGTTAGTGCTACCAATTTTTATAGGAAACGCTGAAGCCAATGCTATTGATATTCATCTGAGAAACGATAGCCCTCCGCGACCCATGACGCACGATCTTTTTGTTACCGCATTAAAAGAAATGAATGCGTCGTTAACAAAAGTTGTAGTGACAGAAATAGATGATAAAACTTTCTTTGCAGAGATACATTTTGAAACAGCTGATGGGGTCAAAACTATAAGCAGTAGGCCGAGCGATGCTATTGCCCTAGCTGTTCGAATGTCATCTCCGATATACGCTGAGGAAGAAGTCCTTGCTACTGCAGGGCACAAAATTCGTGAGGATAACGAGGACACCGAAGAAGATGTTCTAGCAGAATTCAGGGATTTCTTAGATGATGTGAGTCCAGAAGACTTTTAAGCATAAATTGAACTTTGAAGGAATGAAGTTGGATTAATGCTAATTCTTCCTTACACTCTTAGTACTTACAACGGCGTAATTTCTGCAATGTGATTAAGGAAGGCAACCATGAAGCAAACAAACGTCGAAATGTCATTTTCGGGCAAAAAAGTTACTGAAATAGTCGGGATATCTTACCGACAGTTAGATTATTGGACTCGTACAGAATTGATATCACCTTCGATTGAAAAGGGAGAAGGAAGTGGAAGTCGCCGTCGATATTCCTACAAAGATCTTTTAGAGCTTAGAGTGATCAAAAATCTAATTGATGGTGGTATTAAAGTCGAAAAGATAAGAGAGATATTTGAATACCTCAAAGACCAACTTTCCCAAGATGTGACTAAAGTAAACCTCGTAATTTCTGGAAATAAAACTGTGCTAGTCAAAAGTGGAGACGAACTGATAGACATTCTGCAAAAGGGGCAAGGTGTATTGAATATACTGCCTCTTGCAACAGTAAAAGAGGAAGTTGATTCTGCGATCGTGGAATTGAGGCCAATTGCTGAAGTAAATAAACCTAACTCCCAGCTCAATACTGGAACAGGAAGCTAACGAGCTCCGTGACTGAGGCGCTTCTTCAATCCCCGCTCAACAACATACACATATCGAATGGCGCAAAATTTGCGGAATTTGGTGGTTGGAATATGCCGCTAGTCTATTCTGAAGGGACACTTGAGGAGCATAGAACATGCAGAACAGCATGTTCTATCTTTGACGTGTCACACCTAGGTACCTTAGAGGTTTCTGGGAGTGATGCTCTGATGGCAATTCAATCAACTTTTACAAATGATCTGAATCGAATTGCTCCTGGACGAGCACAATACAGTCATCTGCTGAATGAGTCAGGTGGTGTGGTAGATGATGTGATTATCTGGTGGCTTAAAGACTCTTTATTTCACATAATGCCTAACGCTTCTAATACGAGACGGGTTAGAGAAGCACTTGATTCTTCTTCTGGTGATTTCAAATTTTCAGATATAACTAGAGAAAGATCTGTCATAGCTGTACAAGGACCAAAATCACGAGAAATCTTAGCAAAGAGTTCGTTAGATCTTGCCGCCATCCCGCGGTTCCATGTTAAGCAAATTGAATACAAATCCTATATCTTGACGGCAGCTGGGACGGGATACACAGGTGAAGATGGGTTAGAAATTAGTGTTCCTTTGCCTGTAGCTGGGCCCTTATGGGAGGAGCTAATCGAGTATGGCGCAAAACCCGCAGGTCTAGGAGCACGTGATACCCTTCGCCTCGAAGCAGGTTTACCTCTCCATGGAAATGAACTTTCCTCAACGATCACTAGTGCACAAGCCAACATGAAGTGGGTAGTTTCTACGACTAAAGAAAATTTCTTGGGGAAAAAGGCAGTAATGGAAGAGATGAAGAATGGAGTGTCAAGAAAACTCTTCGGACTGCGGACCGAAGGAAGGCGTCCACCACGCACCGGTCAGCCAATAGTCAAAGACGGAAAGTCTTTGGGTGAAGTCACGAGCGGAAACTACTCTCCAACACTCGAATGCGGAATTGCAATAGCATTGCTTGACCTAAAAGTGTCTCTCGGGGAGAAGGTCACGATTCAAGGTAGAAGAAATGAAGAGGAGGCAACAATAGTCAAGTTGCCGTTCTATGTTGCACAAGAAAATTCTTAAAGGTAATCCACAGTTGACTGCCGAAGAAGGGCATCGGCCAAAATTAGGCAACCCATTGCTTCGACCATGGGTACCGCACGGGGAAGCACGCAAGGATCATGGCGTCCTTTTGCCTTTAGCTCAATTTCCTCACCGCTTGAATTAACCGTCCGTTGCGAGGTAGAAATTGTTGCGGTCGGTTTAAAGGCAACACGAAATGTGATATCTGCCCCATTGGCAATGCCTCCTTGGATTCCTCCTGAGTAATTGCTGGCAGTAGTGATATCGCCGGATTTGTCGATAATAAAAGCGTCATTGTGCTCACTACCAGTCATCTTGGTACTCGCAAACCCGCTTCCAATATCGAACCCTTTTGAGGCTGGCAAGCTCATCATCCCTTTCGCGAGTTCAGCTTCCAATTTTGAAAAGACAGGGTCTCCCAAACCAGCGGGGACATTTGAGATCCGGCACTGAACAATGCCCCCCAGGCTATCGCCTTCCTTTCGGGCCTTTTCAATAGCTTTAGTCATTTTTGTAGCCGCATTTGGGTCAGGGCAACGCGTCGGAGAGGACTCAACATCATCAAGCGTGACATTGTTAATCTCGTACGATCCAGAAATTTTATGTATCTGATGTACCCACGCCAGGACCTGTACTCCTGCAGAAATGGATAGAAGTTTGCGGGCCACAGCACCTGCAGCTACGCGCCCTATGGTTTCTCTAGCACTGGATCTGCCTCCGCCCTCATGAGCTCTGATCCCGTATTTCTGATCTGTGGTAAAGTCTGCATGCGACGGTCTATATACATCCTTCAAATGGTCGTAGGCACCGCTAATATGGTCCTGATTACGCACTAGGAGGGCTAATGGGGTTCCAAGGGTTAAACCATCTTTCCAACCACTAAGTATCTCTACAATGTCCTTTTCATCTCGCTGAGTGACAAGACTACTTTGACCAGGTCGTCGTCTGTCAAGATCGCTCTGAATTTCTTCACTCGTTATTGGAAGGCGTGGTGGGCATCCATCAATCACTACACCTACAGCAGGGCCATGTGACTCGCCAAAAGTGTGAATACGAAAAATTGAACCCAGTGAACTACTCATATTGACATTTTAGGACACTTCTTGCGTAGTTTGCTGTGCATTAAAAATAGAAAGCAAAATCTTGAAGTTAGTCACACAATAGTGCCACTTTGATCAGTGCATTTTCAACAACTTCGTTTAGTGCAGGATGTATGTATAAGAATCCAGTAGCTAGTTCAGCAACTGTCTGACCGAATTTTATTCCTTGAATGAGTTGATGAATTAATGTTGAAGCTTGCGGCCCCAAAATGTGTGCCCCGATAAGTAAGCCGCTTCTTGGATCTGCAATAACTTTGCAGATACCAGTCTTTTCTTCCATTGCCCAGCCATAGGCAACATCCCCATACTCTTCAATTGCAACCACATACTCAATCCCGTTGGCTTTAGCCTCTTGTTCCGTATAGCCCACTGAAGCAACTTGCGGATTTGAAAAGATCGCATGGGGGATAGGATCCAATTCAACTTTCTTCAAGTCATTGCTTAGAAGATTGTTGGAAACAACCTTCGCTTCAGCATTTGCAGTATGTTTAAGTTGAGCCGAGTTCGTAACGTCACCCAAAGCCCAAATATTGTCGGCACTTGTTCTCATGTACATGTCAGTAACGACGTAACCGTCTTTTGTAGCGATGTTTGCTGCCCTGACGTTGAGTGACTCTAAATCTGGAAGGCGACCAGTAGCTAAAAGCAACTCGTCTACCTCCAGAATACCCTCCTCTTCGTCCTCAAAGCTTAGCTGAATACGTTTATCGTCTTGCCTAACTTTGCTAACTGAGACTCCAAATCTTAAATCAACCCTTTCATGAAAAGCTTTATTGAATCGCTCCTGAATAGAAAAGTCCTCCTTGGAGAGAAGCGTATTTCCTCTCACGAGCATTAAGACTTCACACCCAAATGAACTAAAGACATGAGCTAGCTCCACAGCGATATAGCCACCTCCGATAATGCCGAGGCGCTTCGGTACATCAGCAATCCGCATGATCGTATCTGAGGTGTGATAGCTAACTTCCGATAGGCCATCTATTTCGGGAAGGACAGGAGATGCGCCAGTCGCAACCACTATCTGCTTACCTCTAATAATCTCACCGTTGACATTTATTTCATGATTTGAGACAAATGAAGCTTCGCCATTAAACACCGAAACATTTGGAAGGCTATGCCGATACGATTCACCCGCAGTGGCGATCGGATCAATTCGGTTGAATATCCGCTCCTGTATTTCCTTCCAATTTCCTGAGTAATTCTCTGCAGTAATGCCTAACTCGCTAGACCGACCAAGTTCTGTTAAGACATCAGCAACGTAAATGAGCATTTTCGAAGGAATGCAACCTCTATTAAGGCAAGTACCACCGAATGTGCCTTTCTCAACAATCGCTATCTGTAGATCATCAAATTCGGGTGTGAGTATTGTATTCCCTGATCCGGTGCCAATAATGATTACATCAAAATCTATCATGTTAATGTTCTTGTTTCAGTGCGTGTCATTTAAATGCTCTTCAACCAAATTTGCACCCAGCGTTGGGTTTCGCGCTGACTCTATGTCCCTATGCCGACTCTTAATAGCGTCTTGAAACGTATTCTCTGTAAATATGTAAAACTGCTTTGACTGAACCGCCTTAAATACTAAGTCAGCAACGCTCTCCGGATCTAGCGCCAAATTGTAGATCTCTCTTACAGCCTCTTTACGGCTATCATCATCATTTGACTCATTTAGCGAATCGTTGCTAGTCAAAATCTCTGGCCTGTTTCTATCGCTGTCGAGAATATTCGTCTTTACCAAACCAGGGCAGAGTACGCTTACCCCAACGTCACTGCTTTTCTCTTGCATTTCGTAGCATAGCGTTTCGGCGATGCTTAAAACTGCGTGCTTCGATGCATTGTATATGCCCATATTTGGGTAAGAAAGGTGGCCGGCAATTGATGAAGTAATGACGATATGTCCATTATTCTTCTCTTGCATAAAAGGCAGAAAAGCATTTAAACCATAGATGACGCCCCACAAATTCACCCCTAGCACCCATTCCCAGTCAAGAATATCAGATTCTGAAATTGGTCCCCCTGCCCCTACTCCTGCGTTTAAGCAAAGGATGTAAGGGGGGGTGAACTCAGAGAAGATTCGGTCTTTGAACGAGCGGACAGAATCAATATCGGATACATCGACTACGATCCCTGTAGCCAATATTCCAGCGGACCTAAGTTCTGAGGTTGTGATACCAAGAGCAGACTCTTCAACATCACCAATGATTATGTCATGTCCTTCTTTACCGAAACGAAAAGCTAAAGCTTTTCCTATTCCACTGGCTCCTCCGGTTATAACTACGCTACTTCGATCTCTAATCATTGTTCCTTTCTACCAGAGATGCAGAATAGGGGGCTAGTCTTATAATCATCAATCAAGGAGCTAAATGAAATGGAAACGCTGAAAACAGCAGTTCTTTTTCCTCTCCGATCAGAGGAGAGTGAACTATCTGCTTTCTCCGAAAGTTATCCTTTTGAGTTCTACTTGACGCCGTATCTTGAGAGTAGCGAATTAAGATCTAACCGAGGATTAAACCAAGGCGTGAATTCTGCGAATATTGAAGAACCTGCGGTATCTGAAAGTCACCTTTCTATTTGGGCAGAATGTAATTCAGTAATCGCTATGGATCTACCAAGCAATATTCCTTTGCTATTTCCAAAACTTAAATGGGTTCAAGGTGTTTCAGCTGGACATGATCATATTAATAGCGATGAATTAAAAGAAGCCGGAATAGCATTAACAACTGCAAAAGGAATAGCTTCAGATGCTATCGCCGAATTTGTTTTCTCGCGACTGCTACAAGAGGTGAAGCACTTACGTAAACTAGACGAACAGCAAATAGAAAGAGTTTGGCAGGCAAAATTTGGTAATCAACTAAAAGGGAAAACGATAGGGATCGTAGGCGTTGGTTCAATCGGTGAAGAAATCTCAAACCGAGCTAAATCATTCGGAATGCGAGTATTGGGCAGCAGAAAACGACTGGAACTATCCGCTCCCGATTCAGTTGATCGTCTTTACTCGTTTTCTGATATCGATCTGCTTCTCGGGGAATCTGATGTGGTTGTTATGGCTGCTCCCTCAACAATGGAAACAAGGGATCTTTTTGATGAATCTAAATTCTCAAAGATGAAAAGAGGTTCAATATTTGTGAATGTAGCAAGGGGAATACATGTCGTTGAAGCTGACTTAGCTACTTACCTCTCTAATGGTCACCTCAGAGCAGCTATCCTAGATGTGGTACGAAATGAACCTCTAGGTGTCAATAGTGACCTATGGGCCATGCCGAACTTATATCTATCACCTCATTGTTCTGTATCCTTTGACGACTACGAGAGGAATGCAATTGATCTTTTTATTAGGAACGCTATTCGCTTGCTTGATGGTGATGAACTAATCAATAAAGAATTTTGAACTATTTACGTTTGAAATCCGGTTTACGCTTTTGTGAAAAAGCTTTTGGACCTTCCTTCGCATCTTCACTCGCAAAAACCGCCCATCCATAATCATACTCAAAATCTAGGGCTTCCTTTTCGGTCATCCCGCTAGTTTCGTGAAGAGTCTTCAAGATCGCCTCAACTGCAAGCGGCCCATTCTCAGCAATCATTTCAGCTATTTCATAAGCTTTAGACAATGCTTGACCATCGGGCACAACGTGTCCGATTAAACCTATATCTTTAGCCTCTTTGGCAGAAATATGTTTTCCAGTGAGGAGAAGTTCAGCAGCAACAGTGTAAGGAATTTGACGGGGGAGTCTCACCGCAGAGCCACCCATCGGGTAGAGGCTCCATCGCGCTTCAGAGATGCCAAACTTTGCGCTTTCTCCAGCTATTCGTATATCCATTGCTTGGAGAATTTCCGTTCCTCCGGCTATGGCGACACCTTCGACAGCAGCTATTAGCGGTTTTGAAGGTCTGTATGATCGCAAGAGACCTTTCCAATGGATCTCTGGATCCTCTTTAGACCTAGCCCTCATATCAACACCAGTATCAGCATCATCAGCATCACCTGACATAGCCTTTAGATCAGCACCTGAGGTGAAATTGCCTTCAGCACCAGTAACTATTACGCAGCGTATATCGTCATTCGCTGAAGCTTCAACAAAAGCATCATACATTCGGACAATCATCGGACCTGATATAGCATTCATTCGTTTAGGCCTATTCAAGGTAACGGTCATAATGTGATTTTGGATATCCACAAGTGCATCTGGCATTATTCAACCTTTCAACCTCGAGTATAAGTTAATCTTGAAATTCCTCAATACTTGGGCAACTACAGACAAGGTTTTTGTCTCCATACGCTCCATCGATACGTCCAACTGGGGGCCAATACTTTTCATCTTTCGCTGAAATTAGCGGGTAAACGGCCTCTTCGCGCGTATATGGAAGATCCCAGTGGGAAGAAATCGCATGCTCAGCAGTATGGGGTGCATTCCGCAACATTGATTGCTCGTACTCGTAAGATCCATCAGTTATCTTGTTAATTTCTTGCTTAATGGCAATCATCGCATCACAGAACTTGTCAATTTCAGCCAAAGATTCTGATTCAGTGGGTTCTATCATTAGTGTTCCAGCAACCGGAAATGACATAGTGGGAGCGTGGAAACCGAAATCCATTAAACGCTTCGCAATATCATCAGCTGAAACGCCGCAATTAGTATTAATCGGGCGAATATCAATAATGCACTCGTGAGCAATGAAACCGTTCTTGCCAGTGAAGAGAATGTCATAGTGTTCCGATAGGCGGTTTGCTATGTAATTTGCACTTAAAATTGCAGTTTTGGTTGCAAGCGTAAGCCCCTCAGCACCCATCATTGCTATATAAACCCATGATATTGGGAGTATCCCCGCAGATCCCCATGGGGCGCCGCTCACGCTTCCGACAATACTTGCGGATTGCAGACCAGGCGCTAAAGGATGAGATGGAAGGTATTCACTAAGGTGCTCCGCAACAGCTACAGGACCGACTCCTGGTCCTCCACCTCCATGTGGAATACAAAAAGTCTTGTGAAGATTTAGGTGTGAAACATCTGCTCCAAATTTCCCAGGTTGTGCGATTCCGACAAGTGCATTTAGATTTGCTCCGTCAAGATAGACTTGGCCTCCATAACCATGAATTATCTCGCATATATCGGAGACAGTTTCCTCATAAACACCATGAGTTGAAGGGTAGGTAATCATGATTGCGCTTAATGCATCAGAGTATTGTTCCGCCTTGTTCGCTAAGTCAACTAAATCAATATTTCCATTCTCGTCACAGTCAACAACAACTACCTTCATTCCAGCCATAACTGCGCTAGCAGCGTTGGTGCCATGAGCCGATGCTGGAATTAAACAAATGTTTCTGGACTCATCACCATTTGCGCGATGATACGACCTGATAGCAAGTAAACCAGCAAATTCGCCTTGCGAACCAGCATTTGGTTGGAGGCTGACGGCAGCGTAGCCTGTTATCTTTACAAGCCATTCTTCCAATTCAGATATCAGTTGGTCGTACCCTTTGCGTTGTTTAGCAGGGACAAACGGATGGATATTAGCGAACTCATCCCATGAAATCGGAATCATTTCAGTAGTAGCATTCAGTTTCATCGTGCAAGAACCTAATGGAATCATTGTTCTGTCAAGCGCTAAATCTTTATCAGATAGCCTTCGAATATATCGCAGCATTTCGGTCTCGCTTCTATACAGAGAAAACACTGGTTGTTCACAGAAACTTGATTTTCTTAATAATTTTTCAGGCAATGAGGAAACAACACCTGTTTCAGGTTGCTTATCTGTGAATGCCAAGAGGAGATTGTTGACTATTTCTCGGTTTGTTGTTTCATCAAAGGAGACACCGATATGGTCCGAGTCAATTAATCGTATATTCAAACCACGTTGAAGTGCCTTTTCTACGTATAATTCTGCTTTACCAAGGGTCCTTATTGTTATAGTGTCAAACCAGTTTTCTGTAAGGACCTCGTATCCTGATTTGGTTAGGCACGCTACAAAATCATTCATATGGGAATGCGTTCGCTGGGCAATACCCTTTAATCCCTCTGGCCCATGATAAACGCCGTACATACCTGCGATGATCGCAAGCAAGACCTGTGCAGTACAAATATTACTAGTTGCCTTCTCTCTACGGATGTGTTGCTCGCGAGTCTGAAGCGCTAATCGAAAAGCAGGGTTGCCATGTGCATCTATCGAAGCCCCCACTAGGCGACCAGGCAAAGACCGTTTATAGGCTTCTTTGACGGCGATGTATCCAGCGTGTGGACCACCGAAGCCCATGGGAACGCCAAAGCGTTGTGAACTTCCGACAACTACGTCCGCGCCTAACTCGCCAGGGGGGGTGAGTAAGGTTAAAGCAAGTAAATCAGCTGAAACTCCTACTAATATTCCATTTTCCTTATGCTGACGTATGCCTGCCGTTAGGTCTCTAATCTCGCCTGATGCTCCCGGATACTGATACAGAACAGCGAAGCAATCCCCGGGAGCTTGATCTGGGTCGCCAATAACTACATTAATCCCCATTGCTTCTGCTCTAGTTGTAACAACTGATTTGGTTTGAGGAAGGGCATCACTGTCTAGTAGAAAAGTATTTTTCGAAGATTTCTGTACGCGATAAAGCAGTGTCATCGCTTCAGCGACGGCAGTAGGTTCATCAAGAAGCGATGCATTTGAGAGTTCACAGCCTGTTAATTCACATACAAGCGTTTGATAGTTAAGCAACGCTTCAAGTCGCCCTTGTGATATTTCTGGTTGGTAGGGTGTGTAAGCTGTATACCAAGCTGGGTTCTCTAGAATGTTTCGCTGAATTACGCCTGGTGTGAAATTGTCATAGTACCCAAGTCCGATAAGTGAAGTCTGAACTTCATTCTTGCTTGCAATTTCCCTAAGTTGCGCTAAAGCTTCTGCTTCGGTTAGAGGTTCGGGGAGTGTAAGAGGTTCTGATGCCTCGCGTATGTTTGTTGGTACTGCTAAATCGATAAGTGAATCTAAGCTTTCAAGGTTAAGAGCCTCAAGCATCTCTTTCACATTAGATTTATCAGGGCCTATGTGTCTTCTGGCGAATTCATTGTTTTCTATCATTTTAGGTACCTCAAATTAGACGATGTCCCCCTCTGTCTTGGTACCTGAGAGCTTCGACATTTGTCTTTCCCCTTCGGTGAATGAATGAACATTCTTTCCAGATAGCTAATCAGAGCGGTTCATTTGCCTGAGAGTTTCGGGGGGACCCTTGCTCCTTCGGCGCCAACTAAGTTGATCTCTCCCGCAATGAATATTGCAGCTAGCAAAACCCTAGCTCAAATATTCTCATCATGCGTTTTATAGCTAATTAATCAGTTGGAAATGTCGATGCACGGTCGGTTAAGCCAAATTTTTCGAACCTACCCCAGAATCCATGCTCGTATAATCCGTAACCGACATAATCATTGTATTCGAAACGGCCAACATGATCTACGATTCCGTATTGGCCTATCCCTGATATTGATGAAACATCATTAACTAGTCCTTGGACTACGAGTTCCGGTCCATGGTACATTCCATGACGCCAATCCTCCTCAATGCCATATCCGGTTCCCATAGCAACGTAGTTTGCCAACAGAGGAGTGCATTTCATACTAATTTTAGCTTCAGGAAAATGAATTACAGAACCTCTTAGCATTCTGGTTCCCGGGACTAGTTCATGCTCATATTCAGGACGTCCTAGCCATTCTCTAGGCCTATCTGGGTCATGCCAAACTCGCATAGCCTCCTCTAGCTCTCGAACTCCCTCATTGGTTTCTTGAAGCATGTATATAATTGAATGATCTTCAAAGTCAACTGGAAAATAGTTCCATAATCCTTCCATAACGGATACACCTTGACGAATACCATCAGACTCTTTTTCGCCAACAGGTCTAACACCCCAGGAGCGATCTCGACTGCCTCCCCAACTTTCAGGTGAAATATCCCAGCTTTGATCCGGAGTTTGTAAATGCCCTTTCCAGCGACCAAGTTGAGCGAACCTCATAGTATCAAAAACTACCTTTCCCTCTCTCCTAAGGTACTGTCGAGGTTCCTCGAGTGGGTAGTGTGATGCAGTCCACGTGACATCCAAATCAATACCCCATTCATTCGCCTCGCATCTAATGCGTAAAGATTTGAGCGGGTCTAAAATTTCAATTGATATAGGCCCTACCTTCAGGTCAGACCTATCATGAAGCGGCCGAGAAGCTCGTATGACACGGTGCTTGTCTTTGGTCCCGACTGCGATAAAGGCATCAGTAACTCCCAGGTTTGGATACTGCCCGAGACCGAAAATGGTCATTACTTCGTCAGAAGAGCCATGGAGGTTAAAATAATATCGGTCATAGAAGTTTCTGTCGCTAGTCGCTGGGTGTCGAATATATTCTGCCGTCTGATGAATTGGGTAGTCATCCCATGAGGATACGGACATGTTTCTCCTTCTGTAGTCAGTCTTTAGCATATTCGGAGAACGCAGTGACCTAAAATTTGGAAACTAAGATCTATATCTCGAGAATTAGAGAAAATGTAGAATCTCAGACCATCCTCCAACCTTAGGGGGAGGAATAACATGGTCGGCAATATCCAGGAGTCTCTTTTCTGCGCCAGCAATAACAATTGATTTATCCGCATGGATTAACATCTCTAAGTCATTTCCAGCATCACCAATAGTAATGATTCGCGATGGTGAAAAGTTCGTATATTCACACCACTGAAGAATTCCAGACCACTTTGAGATATTCAACGGTTGCACTGTTAACGAGTAGCCATCGAATATTTGGTCCTTATAGAGAGATGGGTTAGCGAATCCGCTATCACTGAGATCCTTAGCGACTCCCTCTAAGTTTTCTCTGGGCATGCCAAGAATACAAAAGTTCAGGATATCTAATCGCTGTGAGTAACTACTCAACGCTGAGACAAGGATAAGGTCGGGTCCGATTGCCTCAATATGTCCCTCGCTGGTAGTCGGGTTACACGCATAGACATAACTATCGTCAGCATAAAGAGTTGGTGACAGGTTATGGGATTCAAAAATCTTTAGGATTTCAATATTCTCTTGTTGGGAAAAACAAATGGAAAACAATCTCCTTTGAATAGCAAAGTCGTAACACAATGAGCCATTTAGCAAAAGGCAAGGAACACGCCAACCAAAATTTGCAAAACTATCTGCAACAATGCGAAACCGTCGCCCAGTTGCTATCAAAATAGTCACTCCATTATCTTGTATCTTCTTAAATGCTTTTAAAGATTTTTGGTGACACAATTCACCATCAAACCAGAGTGTTCCATCGAGATCAGTTACCAATAATTGTTGGTTGTCCAAAATTCACCCAATCTCAAAAGTGTTGTTTCTGCAAACTACACAATAGATCATCTACACTACAAACATGTCCAAGAATCGTATTCCAGCAGTTGATGGCATGTTCACAATGGATTTTGAAAATCCACAACTTATTGGGGGAAGAAGCAAAAGCACCGGAAGCTATTATTTTCCTAAAGATTTAAGCGGCTCGGACCCTGCGGGAGGAAGCAGCGAGGACCGTGAAGAAGTGTTTCTATCAACAGTTGGAACTATCTGGAGTTATACAACTGCGAGTTACCCTCCTGCTTTGCCCTATCAGATCGTTGAACCCTTTGAGCCTTTTGTCATTAGTGCTGTGGAACTTGAGAAAGAAAATATTGTTGTCTGTGGACAAATGATGCCTGGGGTAGATGTTGGTGACATTAACGTCGGAACTAAAGTGAAACTGGCCTTAGACGTTCTATATGAGGACGAGGAAACTGAGCATATTGTGTGGAAATGGGATTTGCTATGAGAGGTGAAAAGTGACAACTAATGAAATAGCAGTGCTCGGTGTTGGGATGCACAAATGGGGGAAATTCCCTGGGAAGTCATTCGTCGATATTGGCGTAGAGGCGGCTAGAGATGCACTCGATGACTCTGGAGTGGAATGGGCTGAGATCCAATTTTTATCTGGCGCCAATACAGTCCGCAATGGATATCCCGGGTGGGTGTCAGCATCTACATTTGCCAATGCATTGGGGTTTCAAGGATGCCAAGTAGCTTCAAGTTATGCTGCGTGTGCTTCCGGTGTTACTGCATTGTCCATAGCCCGATCGCAAATCCTCGCAGGCATATGCGAGGTAGCTCTGGTAGTTGGTGCGGATCAAGTAGCGAAAGGCATGTTCGCACCGGTTCCAGGTGATCGTCCGAATGACGTCGATTGGTTGCGCTTTAGGCTAATGGGTTTATCCAATCCAGCGTATTTCGGGATGTTCGCAAGGAGAAGAATGGCTCTCTACGGTGACACTCAAGACGATTTCGCTGCTGTCAAAGTGAAAAACTCAGAACATGGGTCAAGTAATCCAAACGCTCGATATGCAAAAGTATTCACCATTGACGATGTGAATGCATCACCCGTGGTAGCTGATCCACTTCGTCTTTTAGAAATCTGCTCGACTAGTGATGGGGGTGCTGCCCTGGTAGTCTCAAGTCTCGACTTTGCCAGAAAAAAAGGCATCAAAGACCCTGTTAAAATTGCTGGAATTTCTACAGTCAGTCCAACCTACCCAAATGCAATAATTGACATGCCTTACTTCGCATCCGACTCCTGGTATTCTGTCGGCGATCGGCACCATACCTTCAAGGATCAGATAGCGCAACATGCTTATAAAGAAGCGGGAATCACTCCCTCTGATTTAGATTTCGCAGAAGTTTATGACCTAAGTTCTGCATACGAGCTTGATTGGTATGAACACATAGGGCTCTGTGGGCCAGGCGAAGCCAGGAACCTGCTACATAATGGCGACACCAGAATTGGGGGAAAAGTGCCGATAAATCCCTCTGGCGGACTTGGCGCATTCGGTGAAGCTATACCTGCCCAAGCAATTGCTCAGGTCTGTGAGCTCACATGGCAACTACGAGGACAAGCAACAGGGCGACAGGTAGATAACGCACAGATTGGTATGTCAATCAACTATGGAATGTTCGGACATGGAAGTTCGGTCATAGCAAGGATTTAAAATGACAATAACTTACGAAATAGATGATAACGGTGTGCTCGAAGTTCTAATGGATAATCCACCAGTTAATGCATTAGGCATATCAGACACAGAACAAATAGCGACTATTTTTGAATCAGTCACAAAAAATCTAGATATTAAAGTAGCGATATTAACAGCAGTGGGAAAAGGGTTTTGCGCAGGAGTTGATATCAAAGAGATAGAAGATCTTCCAGCAAACGAAGGAATACTTCGAATAAATAAATCTTGCTATGATGCTTTCGCATCGATTTATGAATGTGCTGTACCCGTTATCATAGCCGTAAACGATTTTTGTCTCGGTAGCGGAGTCGGCCTCGCAGGGGCAGCCGATATAGTTTTAGCGGCTAAAGGCGCTCAATTTGGACTTCCAGAAGTCGATAATGGCGCATTAGGTGCTCTAACACACTTAGCACGCCTAGTACCACAGCAAAGAGCCCGGCAAATGCTTTATACGTGCGAAACAGCAGCAGCGGAGGAGCTAAAAGACTATGGATCTGTATATGAGGTTGTTCCACCTGAGAAGCTACTAACCCATGCACGCGAAATTGCATTCAAAATAGCCTCAAAACCTTCGACGACCATACGAGCGGCTAAAGAATCAGCAAATGGTATTGAACTAGTCAACATAAGGAATAGTTACAGATTTGAACAAGGCTTTACCTACGAACTCAACCTTGCGGGTGAAGGGGAGAAGGCCCGACAAGCTTTCATTGATGGTAATCGGAACGCGCAATACTAGTAGATCTAGCATATCAATCTGACCCGAGAAAGAAATCGGTGTATTCTTTGACTACATAAGAATCACAAATCGGGGGATTATGCGAGGACACATAAAAACGCTATCAATAGTATCTGTCATATTATTACTCTCAGTTGCGTGCGGTGGTGGAAGCGATCGCAACGTGACTGCGAATGGTCCGTCAACTGAAAGTTCAAACTCCGAAACAGAAAACTCTCGTGAACCTTCAACAGAACCGATGGATCAAGACAGCACTCCAGCAGATAATGAACCCCTCACAGACGACCCCGCAAATTCAAATGAAAGCGGAGAAACTTCAACTGCTCCTGAAGAACCCGAATATGCAATGTTTGGTGACATTGTGTGGCCCTGCAATTCAGGAACAGCATCCGGCGCAACGGATCAAGGAGTCACAAACACTAGCATTTTAATAGGCGGCGGAGATGACCGTGGCTATGCTGCCTCCTTAGGTCTCAATATCACCCAAACTGATACGCTCAAAGCCTTTGTGGAAACGTGCAATGAACTAGGTGGAATCAATGGGAGGGAGGTACTGGTCGAATTATATGACGCGAAAATCTTTGAAGTTAGCAATGTTTGGCTTGATGCTTGCCCAAAAATATTCATGATGGTGGGAGAAGGATTTGCAGTCGACTCTCTAGGGGAAGAAACAAGAGTCCAATGTGAACTGGCGCACATACCTACTTATACAGTCAGCGCAGCAGCTGCGCACGGACCATTGATGATACAACCAGTTCCTAACCCCTCAGATAGAAACCCACTATCAATGGCTTCCTACATTGCCGAGACGTACCCTGAAGCAATAGCAAAATCTGCAACTATGTATGGAAATTTCGCTGCGACTATTGAGACGAAGGATAAAACTTTATCTTCTTACCCCGCACTTGGATTTGAATTTATCGCAAACCTTGAGTACAACATTGTCGGCGAGGATGATTGGACTCCGTTTGTTTTGGAGTTGAAGAATGCTGGTGTTCAACACATCTATTTTACTGGAACGTGTTTGCCGAACTATCAAGCCTTCCGCTCTGCAGCATCAATAAATGGATTTGACGCCATTTACACTACCGACGCTAACTTCTACGAGGACAGTTGCAGGCAAGCAAATGACGATGGAGTTATGAATAATACCTATGTACGAATGGCTTTTATTCCGTTTGAAGAACGTGATTACGCCCCAGGAGTCAATGACTACCTAGAGATTATGGAGGAGAAGGGTGGGGAAGTAGCGTTATTGGGAATGCAGACTGCTTCAGCATTCCTTCTTTGGGCGACAGCTGCAAAAGCCTGTGGTTCTAATCTCACCAGATCATGCGTGCTTGAGGAAGCAGCAAAGATTGACGAATGGTCAGGCGGTGGCATGCATGTGGCAAGTGATCCCGGTGTAAACGAACCACCGCCATGCGGAATCGTAATTGAATTAGTTGGAACTTCATACGAACGTATCTTTCCTACAGAACCAGGAACTTATGAATGCAATGAAAGTTGGAATGCGGGATTTACCAACAGGTGGACTGACGATGCAGAACTGGATGAGAACAGGGTTTCACAAAAATTCACAGCTGAGTAGTGCGACAAAATGACAGAGCTTATAACGTTCACAGTTGTTGGCTTAGCGATAGGCTCTATCTACTCGATAGCGTCAGTGGGCTTAGTAGTTACATACACTACTTCGGGTATTTTCAATTTCGCACACGGTGCAATAGGCATGTTCGCTGCATTCATTTACTGGCAGCTACGTTGGGATTCTGCCTGGGGAGGTGAATGGCCAGCACCGCTAGCACTCGCCTTCGTTCTGCTGATCGTATCGCCATCATTAGGAATCCTCCTGCAAAAAATTGTGATGAAAGGGCTCGAGGGAACTTCAGAAACGACGAAGCTAGTTATCCCAATAGCAGTTATGTTGGCATTTATTGGCATTACGAATTGGGTATGGCAAGATTTTGAGTCTCGAATCCCTGAGCCATTCTTCGGGCGTGATTCAAAATGGGAACTTGGAGACGCATTTATAACAACTCATCAGACCATTGTCGTCGTAGTAGCGTTAGTGCTCGCCATTGTCCTTAAGGTATTGCTAACGAATACTCGGATCGGCATCACTATGAGAGCCGTAGTTGACAACCAAGAGCTTGTTCGCCTTAATGGGAGTAATCCGCAGAGATCAGCTCTTCTCAGTTGGGTAATCGGCTCCGCATTAGCGGGATTGGCGGGAATACTAATATCGCCTCTTCTGGGAAGCTTAAATGTGCTCGCATTAACACTTCTGGTCGTGAACGCATATGCTGCCGCAATATTTGGACGCCTCAAAAATCTACCTTTGACTTTCCTAGGCGGTATAGCAATCGGCCTAGCAGTATCATATTGGAATTGGGTATCAGGAACAGGCCGCAAATGGCCGTGGCTATCCGAGCTACGAGCAACAATTCCAATTCTAATATTATTCGCTATTCTTATCGTGCTACCTCAAGAACGCCTTCGAGGAGCTGCAATAAAAAAACATCGCGAAGTTTTCAAAACACCCACCATGAAATCATCAATTATTTGGGGAATTACCTTTGTGGTCATCGTTTCTGGATTGACCCCCATGCTTGAAACTAAATGGGAATTTAGTCTTTCTAAAGGTATCGGGTTCAGCATTATTGCATTATCGATGGTTCTCCTTACTGGCTATGCAGGGGAAATTAATCTAGCCCCACTCGCATTTGCCGGCATAGGAGCACTATCCGCTTATCAATTTGATGTTGGCTCAACGGTCGAAACGGGTGCAGGGTTTGCGACATTAGCTACAGCCCTATCGTTGTTCTTCGCTTTCTTAGTCTTATCCGCCTTTGGATTCAAAAGAAGGAAACTATGGATTCTGTCCTTTTCTATAGCTTTACTCACCTTACTTTTAGTCACAATCTTTGATGGCACAACCGGAACTGGAATCGCAAGTCGCGAGAGCATGTCTATAAGCGCTCTGCTAGTTGCTACGTTAATATCTGGGATTTCAGGTGCGTTAGTAGCCTTACCTGCTCTGCGGCTTCGAGGCCTGTATCTTGGACTAGCCACGTTTGCTTTCGCAATCTTCGTTGACAAAATGGTATACAAACAAAGGCAAACGTTAAGTTTAGATATCCCGTTCATAGGAGATGGAGAAGATATTACATTTAATATCTTCAACAACGGCGCATTAAATATGCCGAGACCAGAATTCCTGAGCATCAATTTTAAGAATAATCAATCAGCAATGCTGATACTTCTAGCAATTTGCTTCACACTTATTGCGCTTCTACTTGTTCACTTGAAGAGAAGCAGTTACGGCCGCCAACTATCAGCAATGAAAGATAGTCCCGCTGCCAGCGCTACTTTAGGACTTAATATGCTGAGGCTTAAATTATCAGTGTTCACATTAGCAGCTGCAATAGCTGGCTTTGGCGGAGCATTACATGCTTCAAATCTACGCGCAATACAAGAAGATGCCCCTTTCACAGTATTTGAAGGTCTAGGACTCTTTATGTTGACGGTAGTTGGCGGTATTGGCTATGTCAGCGGAGCACTTATTGGCGGAATACTCTATGGAACAGCGTTTATAGTAATGGGTGACTTTTGGGCCAAACTTGCAAGTGATTGGAATAGCTTCAATTGGCTCTTTACTTTCCTACATGATTTCTTCTTATTTCTAGGGCCGGCAGTTGCAGGAATAGGTCTTGGACGCAATCCAAACGGAATTGCCGCACAAATATTTGATGGATTTCGAGTCCTTGGGAAGCGAGAATCACGACGAATTCTGGTAATCATGGTCATGATAATTATTTCTGTGTGGTTGCTCAGAGTCTCAGAGGTCATAGACGGATGGACCTTCCTCCTACTTTCTCTACCAATCCTCCTAATATCGACTCTAATCGCTGACAAAAAATCAAATTTAGCCCAAGTAGAATCTCGTCACTGGGAACTCCTAGGGCTCGATGCAGAAATATCCATGAAAGATGAAGCCTTCCTTGATGAAATTCTTAACTTAGGGTCTACTAAACCACAGCGATTCACGGAGGTTGACGGATATGAGTGACTTAGACCTTTCAGGAATAACTGTACGCTTCGGGGGTCACACAGCACTGAACGACGTTCACTTAACAGTCCAATCAAACAGCATCACCGGCTTAATAGGGCCAAACGGAGCCGGAAAGACAACATTATTTAATGTCATAAGCGGTTTGCTGAAACCAAACGAAGGAAGCGTTCGGTTTAATAACGAGCTAATGACTGACCTTTCTCCATACCGCCGTGCAAAACTTGGATTGGGGAGGACCTTTCAGAGACTTGAATTATTCCCAAGCTTATCAGTCGAAGAGAATATACAAGTAGCAGCTGAAATTAGAGGGGAATGGTCCCAATCATCAATAGGTACCTCAAGTGTCATTAGAAGTGTTCAACAAGTAATGAAGCTAACGGGGCTAGATAGTATCGGCTCAAAAAGTGTTGCTGAAATTCCCACCGGCAAAGCCAGACTCGTTGAATTAGCACGAACAATAGTCCAAGGGCCCTCAATGCTTCTTCTTGATGAACCTGCCTCAGGTCAAAATGAAAACGAGACAGAAGAATTTGCTCAAATATTGAAAATTTTAAACACCGAGGGAATTACTATTCTGCTCGTTGAACATGATATGTCTCTGGTTATGGATGTCTGTGACAAAGTTTTCGTATTGGATTTTGGAACTCTAATAGCAGATGGGACAACCCAGGAGATCCAAAATAATCCAGTCGTAATTGACGCCTATCTTGGAGGAGCGAATGGATAAGCCACTATTAAAGCTTAAGAATGTTTCGACAGGATATGGAATTATTCCCGTACTGCATGGAATAAATTTATCAGTACATAAAGGTGATATCTATGCACTACTGGGGCCTAACGGTGGTGGTAAATCAACACTGTTAAAAGTTTGCTCTAGACAAATTGACCCGTGGACAGGTTCAGTGAAGGTCGCCGGAAGATCAACTGATGGGATACCTGCAGAAGACCTAGCGAAAGTTGGAGTGTGCACGATTCCAGAAGGCAAAGGTATTTTCCCAAACCTTACTGTTGATGAAAACTTAATTATGATGACGCACGCAAGTCAAAGTCTGGAGGAAATCCAATCAGTAACATTCAAGCGTTTCCCACAGCTAGGGAATAAGCGAAAACAACTTGCTGGAACACTATCCGGAGGCGAGCAACAAATGTTGTCAATGTCAAGAGCACTCAGTACCAACCCAAAACTATTGCTACTTGACGAACTGTCTATGGGATTAGCTCCGATAATTGTCAGAGATCTCTACGGTCTAGTATCTCAGCTAGCCGAAGAGGGGATCGGAGTTCTTGTCGTGGAGCAATTTGCGAGAACCGTACTTGGTGTTGCGACGAGGGCAGGTATCCTCATTAACGGGAAAATAATATCAGAGGGATCTCCAAATGAACTTGAGGATCAACTCTCAGATGCGTATCTTGGCACAAAGGGTAATGTTTAAACAAGGGGAATGCTGATGGATAATGAGTTTGAAATTGCAATACAAAAGATAAAAACAAAGACCGGTTCTAACGAACGCGACAAACTCTTCGAACTTATTGGGTTATTAATACTTTTCAGTGGGGTAGTCATAACCCTAATTTCTTACTTTGTCGCAGGATCGCAAAATAGCGGAAACGTTGACATAGATAGCCTTGAACATAATGAACACATTATTCTCGCATTATTTGGTGTTGCACTATCAATCTCAGGAGGCTTCATCTACCTTCGCTTTAGCATCGGTCGATTCTTAAGGTTTTGGTTACTACGACAAATACACGAGAATAATAAATCATCAAAGAGTTGATTTCAAGGGAGTCACATGGAGGCATTGGTTACAGGTGGTGCACAAGGAATCGGCTACCAAATCGTGGAGTCTCTTATCAACGATGGATTTTCAGTTACTGTTTTTGACATTAATCCTGAAACCCTTAGTAAAGCTAAGACAAGCTTTGGCTGCAAAGTGTTCGAAGTTGATGTCTCAATCGAATCAGACGTCAAACAAGCACTATCACAACTGCACACTTTAGATGTATTAATCAACAACGCTGGGATATGGAAACCTGAGTTCCTGAAAAGCCTTGATATAGCAACCCAGAAAACCGTTTGGGAGACTAACGTAATTGGAACTCTTAATTGCACAAAACACGCATTGCCAATACTTCAACAAAACGATTCAAGTTGTATTATCAACCTAACGTCAGCAGCTTCACGAACTAACTCTCCCGGTCTTGGAATGTATGCTGCCTCTAAGTCAGCAATCGAAACATTAACCCGTCAATGGTCCCTTGAATTAGCCCCGATCCGAGTCAATGCAGTGGGACCTGGAATGGTAATCACAGAAGGAACGGCGCCAAATTATGAAGGCAAGGCCTTAGAGCTCAGGTCAAATGCAGTGCCACTCAAAAGAATCGGCGATTCTAAGGATATTGCGCAGCTAGTGAGCTTTCTGGTATCACCCGAATCAAGCTATATAACCGGTCAAGTGATTTTCGTTGACGGGGGAGTTACGGCAGGATCACCTGGTCATAACTAGATTACTGCAAAGTACCCCCATGAGATCGCAGCAACGGCTCCGAAGAATAATGCTGTTTTCAAACCGCTCTTAAACACTCCAAAAAGAAAGCCAATAATTCCAATGACCCCACAAATCACCAAAACTAAAGCTAGGACCGGGTTAGCATTAGCAGCTTCAATAAGAGACTTCGGGATGGAATCTGAAACCTGATCAGGTAATGAATCAACAACATCTCTAGGCAACACCTTTAGAGTGCCATTCTTGATAGCACCTCGAATATCAGTAGGAAGCCTCTCAAGAATCTCGTCGTCCAAATCAGCTAAACTCATAAGAAGGTAACGCATGGATTGATTGTTGCCGATAATCTGATCTAAGTGGTGAATGTACTAATTAAATAACATTTGGTCGTATGAGTGATTCCGAACCACCATCTACATATAGAACTTGACCATGAACAAAAGAAGATTGATCGCTCAGGAAAAATGCAACAACATCGGCTACTTTTGAAGCGCTAGCAGACTTTATAATTCCCGTTGGCAATGCCTCAATTCCGGGAGCTATTTCTTGATGTGAAAGAAGCCCATCCAACATCGCTGTCTCCATCCGGCCAGGAGCAACGCAATTTAATCTGACACCCTTTTCTCCCCATAATTTAGCATTAGCGCGAACATACTGGGCTACGGCAACTTTGCACGAGCTATATGCAACAATTCCAGCTTCAACAACACTCAGTTTAAGAGCTTTATCAAGTACGGATTTCGCATCGGATATCCGTGCCTCAAGCAAGCAATCAATCAATTCCTTATCGCCACCGACTGCAGCCCCAATAGAGGAAATAGCGACGGCACAACCGCGTTTGTTCTTAGAGAGAGGATGAAGAAATGAATCTAATAAATCTTTAACGCCGAGCCAGTTCACTTCAAGAATAGCAAATGGATCTTCATGAATTGGGCTAAGCCCTGCGTTAGCTACGACTGCTTTGGGGCGAGAGCAAAGGTCTAATGCAGAAGTAACAGCTAATTGGCGTCCGTGTGCAGTTGATAAATCAGCAATAATATCTGCACTTGTATTCTTATCAATTCCTATAACATTGCTTCCGATTGAGGATAGAGTGTGCGATAAGGCTTTACCGAGACCTGCCGCAGAGCCTGTAATTATCACAGCATCTTGCATATTCAGATACTACCTCCCAAACCACAACTATTCCTACAGAACATAAATGCAGACACCAGGAAAAATAGACACCTTTGACCAACTTATGTCCTTGGAGAGAATTGATTCCTCTACTTTTGTAGGTCGCAGCCCTAGATATAATTGGGGAAGAGTGTACGGAGGGCAGGTTGTTGCTCAGGGACTAGCCGCAGCAAGGATGACTGTAATTCAGGAACTGAATGTCCATTCTGTTCATGCATATTTCATTCGCGGAGGTGAATCTAAACAAGAAATACGGTACGAAGTTGACTTACTAAGGGATGGAAAGTCGTTCGCTACTCGTCGAGTTATTGCGTACCAACAAGACGAAGCTATTCTGAACTTTTCAGCATCATTTCAATTAAGCGAAGATGGGCCAAGTATTGATCAGCAAATAGATATGGGAAAAATTCCAAGTCCAGATGACCTAAAAAGTGAGAATTGGTCTGAGCTTATGGAAAGGAAGGTAATTCCTTCATCTGCACTTTCAAGTGGTCACGGGGTATGGCTAAGAATCAACGGAGACCCCTCGGCTAATGCGACAAATGAGGAAGGAATAGTTTTTGCTAGTGACGATGTTCCATTTGATGCAGCTGTCAGACTTCACCCTATGTACGAAGGAATTTGGGACGGGAATGGCGATCCGCCTTTTTTTGGCGCCAGCCTAGATCATGCTGTGTGGTTTCATCGATCATCCTCGCCGTACGACTGGCATCTACATCTTCACGAGGGGATAAATCATATTAATAATAGGGGACTGGCATCTGGAAAGGTCTATAGCCTAACCGGTTCACACGTTGCAACAGTCGTACAAGAAATACTTCAGCGAAGGTCGCGTTGAGGGTTATTGAGAAAACAAGATAGGAAAAGGGTCATTGCTCCGGCTATTGGCATTACTAAAATTGCAGAACGATGGGCAATAAAAGCACCTGATTCTGATAGTCCGCTTATAACAGCTAGCACGATGGCGATCCCCAATGCTCCGCCAATTCGTTGAATAGTGTGAATGATCGATGTGCCACTACCAATTGAATTATCTTCAATTGCATTTGCTCCGATGGAGGTCAGAGTTGGCCAGACTGAGGCCATACCAATCCCTGACCCTATTAAAGCCGGTATTGTGAAGAGAAGTTGTGGATCCTGATCAACGTTGCTCCACATAATAAAAAATAGGAATGAGTATGTTATAAGCCCGGGAATGATAATTAATCTGTATCCTCTTATGTCTACAAGTTTTCCGAACCAAACTGAGAATAGGCTCATTGATGCTGGCATAATCGTTAATAACAAGCCGGCTTCAATAAGAGTGAATTTCCAGATTTCTATCATAAATAAAAGGATTGCAATCCAATGAGCATAGAAGGCAATACCTGCAAATAACGACATCGCACAGGCCAACGAAAAGTTTCTGTGAATAAATAGATCTGTTTGAAGCGGTGAATTGTCCAGAGTCATGCTTCTCTTAATCAAAATAGGTAGTAAGGACACCGCTATCATAAACAAAGAGAGGGATTTAAATGAAGCAAATCCCCAATCTGCAGACTTTACTATAGGAAGAATTAAACAACTGAGGCCAATAATTGTTAAGACTGATCCGATTCTGTCCATTTTAAACGGTTTACTAGTTTCTTCTGACTTGTCATCTGTTTGAAGGCAGTAGAGCACAAATAAACCTATTGGGACTTGAAGTCCAAACAGTGCCCTCCAGGTAAAAGTTGAAATTAACTGTGTCACTATTAGGGGAGAGGTAAACCCAGCAACTGCTGTATAGAGGCCCCATCTTCCGATAGATTCAGATTCTTTTCCAATTCCTCCATACTTTATGACCAGTGCAACAGCAGCGGGACCCATTAAAGCTTGACTTGCTGCGGCCAAACCCCTTGCAGCGACTAAAAGCCAGATTGATGGCGCCAACATTGATAAAAACATTCCAGCTACAAATAACTTTACACCAAGCTTGTATACTTTATATGGCCCTGAACTGTCTGCTAGCCTCCCAGCTTGGAGTAGCAAAGCAGCTCCGACGACATTTGAGGCGTTGAGAACCCAAGAAGCTGTAGCTGCATCACCTCCTGCAAAATTATCTCGTATGTCTGGAAATATAAAGAATGAAGCCGATGCATCCCAACCCCCTATAAAACCTGCTAGCAACGCTGCAAGACGGATATTTCCCTTGATAGCGATTCTATGGAAAATGAGGGGCCTCTTCGGACTTAGGGTAATTGGTCAATCACAACTGTTCCAGCAGAACCATCCACTGTAATGATAGATCCATCAGGGATACGCAAACTAGCGTCAGCGACGGAAGCGACACAAGGGATACCTAGTTCACGGCTGACAATACTCGCGTGGCTCGCGATAGCACCTACATTAACTACAACTGCTCCTGCGACAAGAAATAACGGGGTCCAAGCTGGATCTGTGTTCTGAGTTACAAGGATATCTCCCGGCTCAAGAGACATTGAGTCATTCGGGTCAAGAATGACTCTAGCAGTGCCTTGAATTATTCCAGGTGAACAGGCAACTCCTTCTAGTTCTTCTCCAAGGCTGACTAAAGTAATTTCTTGCCCTGATTTTCTAGGCCAATCTGACAGGGGAGCACAGGTCGTATTTACGATAAAGGGTGGGATTAGATCAAAGAGTTCTTTATAATCTCTCTCTCGCTCGATGAGTCGATCATTGAATGATGAAGGATTGGCTAAGAAATCGTCCAATTCACTTTCAAGAAGCATAAAAATCAATTCAGAATCATCAATATGTCCATCTAGTGCCAATCTTGACCCGATTTCACGGAAACATAAACGAATTTCTTGAATTGGCTTAACTATTGTGCTTTTCTGGCGTTCACGAGCAGCCAACCAAACCTCACCAGCTTGCATTCCAGCAGCAAACATTCCAGAAGCCTCTTCATTCTCGCTAAACATCGCAGTGAACTCTGCGCTGAGGTCTTCACGAATGCGCGAGTTTCGCTCTATGGCTAATGCAGGATCAGCGGAATCATCTTGCTGGCGCATTGCATTTAACATAGACAATGCTAATCCTGGATTTGTTTCATAAGTATGAGCTCCGATATCCCACTCATTTGGACCTCTTGCCCCATGGTTGTATAAGAAGGTTTGAAATGCTTCACGGAATTCTTGAGGGCACCGATCAAGTAAATCTTCAGATACTCCTTCGTCAAACTCACTTTGGATTAGGTCACTGGATCGTATCATCCTTGATAATTGCCAAAGCTCTCGACCAATATCTGCTGAATCCACATCTCCAATACCTGATAAAAGTTTTACAACATCATCAGACCTGCCCACTTCGCCCAATAATGCGCCTAAAATGCCAGGCCCATTTGAAGCTCCTAGGGAGGCCCACACATGCTGTTCAAACATTGATATTAGGTGAGGTTGTAAAGACCTTGCCCTTGCTAGCAATTCTTGATTGTCTAGTTCACTCAAATTAGGTCTAGAGGCACGAATTTCATTACCAATTTTCTTGTGCTCTTCAATAGGTGGATGTTCAGCTGCTGACAATAAGTACGCACCAGTTTCAGCTAATTTCTCACTATGACGTTCGCTTTCGTGCCAATCCTCAGCAACATAAGGTGGGACGTCTGGATGAGCATCGAAATATGCATCATCTATAGCCTCAGGAGTCACGCCAGGCATTCTTACACCCATCATCCTTGCGGATGTGAGGCAGTTATAGAAATAGCCTCCAAACAGACCGAAAGTTTCAGGAGGATCACCGTACTCATCAGCATCAAACACTCCATAGGAGACGAAACCGTCTCGGCAACCCAAAACTATCCCGGACTCCCAGCCGAAAGTCCACCCCAGTGGCGTAACTGGGTCGGCGAGTACTTCTCCAGCATTAGCACGTGTATAGTGAGGAAATTTTTCAGTTGGGATTCGATCTGTAATCCACTTTTCTTCCAGCATATTACCCCCTGTGTTGCAGAAACATTTTAATCATAAACCACATGTACAAAAGGTGAAAGTTCTATTCAGTATTTGATAAGCCCCCAGTTTAGGTATATGTGAGTAATTTTTACTTTACATAACATGTATTTCCGGCGTTTATGTATTCTCTTTAACTTGGCCCCTATGGCATTACCGCCATCTAATTAAGCGTAAAGCGCTACTATCTGTGCCACTGAATTAACAACCACTATTGATAAAGCCATCAGTCGAAACATGATGAACGGGGCTTTCTTGAAGTTCTTACCCATTTCCGAATTCGATAGGTCTTCGTCCATTGATGATGTGCTCGCTCCAATATCAGCGATAGCTCCGTCAAACCAGACGATTGCATTGACGCCGAATGAGACAATCGCTGCTGCAATTGCAAATTGCATTTCGCCACCAAAGCTGGATGCATCTCGAATTAGAAATAGTGTTGCGACTGTTGCAGCAGTGTATACGAGCATCATCATCCTCAAATCGTTTGCTCGGTTACTGACCCACGCGTGTAATAGTTTAGGTTTCATGGTTCTCCTTTTAGAGTTGATCTCTAATATGATTATCACAAATTTAACGATATGGATGCTTTTTGACTTTCAAGATCTTATATCGCTGAGCTCAAGCTCTTCAAGTGACGTTTTCATATCCATCTAATAGAAATCGCATAATCCGTTATTCCTTTGATGTGACTTCCCCACACATTAATGAGAATATGTGGTGTGCGACTTTCAGTACTAGATCAAACACCAGTACCTGAGGGTAAATCCCCTGCTCAAGCATTGCGGAACTCCATTGACTTGGCAACGTTCGTTGATAATCTCGGCTACCACCGATACTGGGTTGCTGAGCATCATGGCATGCATGGTCTAGCTGGTTCAAGCCCTGAGATTCTAATTGGGCACATAGCAGAAAATACTCACCAGATTCGTGTCGGATCAGGTGGCGTAATGTTGAGCCACTACTCCCCTCTTAAAGTCGCAGAAAACTTTCAAGTATTGCAGGCACTTCATCCAAATCGAATTGACATGGGACTTGGGCGAGCTCCCGGTTCCGATGCACGAACTGCTTACGCTCTTCAGAATTCTGACAATGCTTCAGGGTCTGATAGATATCTAGAATCTGTTATTGAGATTCGCACCCTGTTACGAAGAGAAACTATTGAAACTGGTCCGCTTGCAGGTGTTGAAGCTTTACCAATGACCGAGACGATGCCTGAACTTTGGCTACTAGCCTCAAGTGAAGGTTCTGCGAGTGTGGCTGCTCATTGCGGATTACCTTTAAGTTGGGCCCATTTCATCAACGGTAATGGCGCTGAGACTTGCAACCTTTACCGGAAACATTTTCGCCCATCATTTGAGCTTAGCGATCCACTAGTTTCAGTCGGTGTAAATGTTCTTTGTGCGGAGTCTGAAGAAGAAGTTGCACTAATGCTAGAGAGTTTAGAACTATGGCGTAAAGATGGATTACGTGGCCCAATACCTAAAACAAGTAATGAGGAAAGCCAAAACTCACTAACCGTGCTCCCCCCTAGCCGACCCATGGTTATCGGAACTCCAGAGAGAGTACATGAGCAACTCATATCCGTAGCAAATGCCTACCGAGCGGAAGAATTATTAATTGTGACCATTTGCCACGATCACGAGCAACGAAAGAATTCCTATCGATTAATTGCCGAACAGTTCAAGCAATAACATTAAGCCTCTAAGACTTCAATAGAATCCAGATCAACTGCTAAATATATTGACTCCCCTACAGAAATATCATTATCCACCAACACAGTAAGATTATTTAAGTTGCCTATGCTGCAATGAATATACTTCTGTCCTGCTGCATAGAAAGTCTTAGTAACAATGGCTTCGAGTCCATCATTCGATAATTGAATACGATCAGGTCGTAACAAAAGTTGATAACTTTCCGACTCTTGTCCGTTATGTTCTTTGACGCCCCAGGGTGTGGAAAAGAACCAATTGTTATCTCGGAAATGAGCATCAGGCACCCATATCGTTCGTAATCCGAGTAGGTCGGCGGACAGTACATTCATAGGTAAATCAACAATCTCCGCAAAAGTTCCATGATTTATAATCTGACCGCTTTCGATTAATAGTATTGAATCTGAGAATAGGGAGGCCTCATCCCCTTCATGCGTGACATGTATTGAAGTAATTTTTTTCGCTCGAAGAATTTCAAAGACTTGATCAACCAAACTTCGCCGGAGGGATCTATCTAGTGAATTGAACGGTTCATCCAAAAGAACTAGTTTTGGTTCCGGCGCTAAAACTCTGGCTAAAGCGACTCTCTGACTCTCGCCTCCGGATAGCGAATCAATAGATCTATTTCCGTAATCCTTAAGTCCAACTAACTCAAGTAGTTCAACTGTTCGGTCATTTGCTTCATCTTTTGGTATGGGTAGCATTTCTAAACCGAATCGAATATTGTCATGGACGCTCATGTGTGGGAATAGAGCATTATTTTGAAACATTAGCCCTATTCCCCGCTTGTGGGCTGGCGTCTTTAAGATATCCTCTGAGTTCCAAAAGATGTGCCCATCGGTTGGGGTCAAGATTCCAGCTATTACTTTTAGAAGAGTGCTTTTACCGCACCCGCTAGGCCCTAAAATAGCTAAAACACTGCCTTCTTGCAGACTGAAGTTGATCGATTGGAGCACTTTTTTCCCGCCAAGCTCTGCTGACAATTCAGCTATTTCTAATCCATTAAAACTCATTAGTTGATAACGATCCTGATCTGTCAAGCAATGAAACTACAATCCAAGTTATCACCGCAAGAATTACACTTAAAGCCATGGCTTG
>MDSY01101781.1_pt1 | contig 34141 bp, 34 predicted proteins | sample 811131 | NCBI WGS metagenome assembly MDSY01 (sample SAMN05326643, study PRJNA326480) | marine metagenome | isolation source: seawater | place: Atlantic Ocean: South West | collected 2010 | reverse complement strand
CCTGATGCGCGTAGCGCGCAGGTTGTCAGCACAGTGAGGGTGTAACATGACAGATCGCGTCCAAGTTGGCAGTTTGCAAGTAGCCAAGGTTCTCCACGATTTCATCAACGAGCGTGCCATTCCCGGCACCGGTGTTGACGCCGCCGCCTTCTGGTCCGGTGTCGAAGCGCTGATCAAGGACCTGGCTCCCAAGAACAAGGCACTGCTGGCCAAGCGCGACGACTTCCAGGCCCAGATTGATGCCTGGCACCAGGCTCGTGCCGGTCAAGCGCACAACGCCGCCGAATACAAAGCCTTCCTGCAGGAAATCGGCTACCTGCTGCCCGAGCCGGCTGACTTCCAGGCCACTACCCAGAACGTCGACGAAGAAATCGCCACCATGGCCGGCCCGCAGCTGGTTGTGCCGGTGATGAACGCCCGTTTTGCCCTGAACGCCGCCAACGCCCGCTGGGGTTCGCTGTACGACGCACTGTACGGTACCGACGCCATCTCCGAAGAAAACGGCGCCACCAAGGGCCCGGGCTACAACGAGATCCGTGGCAACAAGGTCATCGCCTTTGCCCGCGCCTTCCTTGATGAGGCAGCTCCGCTGGCCAATGGTTCCCACGTTGACTCCACCAGCTACACCGTCAAGGACGGCCAACTGAGCGTTGCCCTGAAAGACGGCAGCACCACCGGCCTGAAAGACGCCGCCCAGTTCATCGCCTTCCAGGGCGACGCTGCGGCCCCGACTGCCGTGCTGCTCAAGCACAACGGCCTGCACTTCGAAATCCAGATCGATGCAACCAGCAACATCGGCCAGACCGACGCTGCCGGCGTGAAAGACGTGCTGATGGAATCGGCACTGACCACCATCATGGACTGCGAAGACTCCGTTGCCGCTGTTGATGCCGACGACAAGACTGTTGTCTACACCAACTGGCTGGGCCTGATGAAAGGTGATCTGGCCGAGTCCGTCAGCAAGGGCGGCAGCAGCTTCACCCGCACCATGAACCCCGACCGCGAATACACCAAAGCCGACGGTTCCACCCTGACCCTGCACGGCCGCTCGCTGCTGTTCGTGCGTAACGTTGGCCACCTGATGACCAACGATGCGATCCTCGACCAGGACGGCAACGAAGTACCGGAAGGCATCATGGATGCTGCGGTCACCAGCCTGATCGCGATCCACAACCTGAACGGCAACACCAGCCGCAAGAACACCCGCACCGGTTCGGTCTACATCGTTAAGCCGAAAATGCACGGTCCGGAAGAAGTGGCCTTCACCAACGAGCTGTTCGGCCGTGTTGAAGACATGCTGGGCCTGACCCGCAACACGCTGAAAGTCGGCATCATGGACGAAGAGCGCCGCACCACCATCAACCTGAAAGCCTGCATCAAGGCCGCCAGCGAGCGCGTTGTGTTCATCAACACCGGCTTCCTCGACCGCACCGGCGACGAGATCCACACCTCCATGGAAGCCGGCGCTTTCATTCGCAAGGGTGAGATCAAGGGCGCAGTCTGGATCGGTGCCTACGAGAACAACAACGTCGACATCGGTCTGGCCACCGGCCTCAAAGGCCGCGCGCAAATCGGTAAAGGCATGTGGGCCATGCCCGACCTGATGGCTGCCATGCTGGAGCAAAAGATCGGTCACCCAATGGCTGGCGCCAACACCGCTTGGGTTCCGTCCCCGACTGCCGCCACCCTGCACGCCCTGCACTACCACAAGGTCAACGTTGCCGAGCGTCAGGACGAACTGGCCAAGCGCACCCCGGCCTCGGTTGACGACATCCTGACCATCCCGCTGGCCCCCAGCACCGACTGGTCCGCTGCCGACATCCAGCAGGAACTGGACAACAACGCCCAGGGCATCCTCGGCTACGTTGTACGCTGGATCGATCAGGGCGTTGGCTGCTCCAAGGTACCGGACATCAACGATGTGGGCCTGATGGAAGACCGCGCTACGCTGCGTATCTCCAGCCAGCACATCGCCAACTGGCTGCGTCACGGCATCTGCAGTGAAGAGCAGGTCATGGAAACCATGAAGCGCATGGCCTCCGTGGTTGACCGTCAGAACGAAAGCGACCCGGCCTACAAGCCGATGGCGCCGAACTTCGACGACAGTGTCGCCTTCCAGGCCGCCGTTGAGCTCTGCGTTGAAGGCACCAAGCAGCCGAACGGCTACACCGAGCCGGTCCTGCACCGCCGTCGCCGCGAGTTCAAGGCCAAGTTCGGCCTGTAATACTTGCTGCAACGAAAAAGCCCGGCCATAGCGCCGGGCTTTTTTGTGCCTCCCAACCCGGCAAACGCCGCAGGACGGACGAAGCCAAAGGCGTGGCCGCGTGCACTACTTCGGTGTTGGGCCGCTGCTGAGTCAGCTTTGACTGTTGCATGCCCATTCGACCTGCCCGCACAACGCAGGCATGATGACAGCAGGCACATTCAACGCAGGAGGCGCTCCATGTCAGTCAAAAACCTGTTGGCCATGCTCATTACCCTTGTCAGCGCCTCGGCTGCACAGGCCGCAAGCATGCGCTGCGATCACGGCATCATTGCTACCGGCGCGCTGCAGGCCGAAGTATTGGAGCAATGCGGCGAGCCTGACTCGCGCCAACACACCCCGCGTCATATCGACGCCGATGGCTACCCGGCCGACGGCAGCGTCACGGTCGATCACTGGGTCTATGGTCCAAGCAACGGCATGGTCCGCGAGCTGCGCTTTATTGACGGGCGGCTGGTCGATATCGAGAGCACACGACGCTGAGCCCAGGAGCAAGAGATGAAATACATATTCGAGGTAACCATCAAACCCGGCTACCGCGCCGAGGATTACGCCGAGGCCTGGGTCCATGCCAGCGAGCTGATCCAGCGCGCCCCGGGCGCCCGCGGCACCGAGCTGCACCGCAGCCTGCAATCGCCAGACAAACTGATTGCCATCGCCCACTGGGACAGCAAGGCCCAGCGCGATGCGATGGAGAGCAAGCCGAACGCCGAGGTAGCCGAGATCATTCGCGGCGCAGCGCACTTTTGCGAGATCCGCCTGATTGGCGAGTTCGACGAACCGGAGTGGGTGGTCATGCCGCCCGGCCAGTAACGGCTTGCGGTACACTCGGCGCAGCCCACTGACCCGCCCAGCGAGTGCACCATGAAAGCAGCTGTCGTTACCGACGTATCCAAAGCCCCTGCCTACACAGACTTCCCCGCCCCTAGGCCGCAGCCAGGCGAATTGCTGGTGACGGTGCGCGCCAGCGCACTTAGCCAACTGGTACGCGCGCAAGCGTCTGGTCGCCACTACACCAGCCCAAAGCCACCCTTTGCGCCGGGCGCAGACGGTGTGGGCCTGCTTGAAGATGGTCAACGCGTCTACTTTGCCTTTCCGCGCAACCCGGTCGGCGCCATGGCCGAGCAGGTTTGCGTGCAGGCCGACTGCGTGGTCCCCCTGCCGGATGACATCGACGACATCACCGCCGCCGCCATCGCCAACCCCGGCATGTCGTCCTGGGCCGCACTGACAGAACGGGCGCAGCTGCAGCAAGGCGAAGGCGTACTGATCAACGGCGCCAACGGCGCCTCCGGGCGACTGGCCATTCGCATTGCCCGCCACCTGGGCGCCGGACGTATCGTAGTCACCGCCCGCAACACGGCGGCCGAAGCCGACCTGAGGGCGCTGGGCGCAGACGTATTCATCGCCTTGGGGCAAGAGCCGGACGCGCTACAAGCAGCCCTGCGGGCCGAGATCGACAAGGGCATTGGCGTGGTACTGGACTATGTCTGGGGTAGTTCGGCTGAAACCATCATGCAAGCGGCCACCAGCCATGCACCGGGCGAGGCCACGCAGCGGATACGCTTCGTCAATATCGGTTCACTGGGCGGACTGAACATTAACCTGCCAGCCGGCCTGCTGCGTAGCACTGGACTGGAGTTAATGGGCAGCGGCCTGAGCAGCGTATCCAATGCCGATCTGGTGCGCTGCATCGGCGAGATGTTCAAGGTGATGCGGCACATCGGCCTGGAGATCGACGCCGTGGGCCGTCCACTGGCAGAGGTCGAGCAGGTCTGGACCAATAGCCAGGACCGCAGCCGCGTGGTCTTTACCCTTTAGCCGCAGGCTTCAGGGCATCCAGCCACTCGCTCTGCAGGCTCAACGGCTCTTCCGGCAGGCCGCGCGCAGCCAGCTCGCCGCGCAAGGCTTCACGCTCGGCCACCAGCTCCAGCATATCGCTGCTATTGCCCTCCAGGTGATGCATCTCCTGCAACCCCAGGTGGTAGAAGCGCATCACCCGCATGGCGTTCTCGTCTCCGGCCTGCACCCCCTCTTTGACCTGATGCATCTGATTGGTCACGCGCATCAACGCGCGCTTGAGCCGCCAGCCATAGGCGGCCGAGTCCATCCACGGCTGCTTGAGAAACACCGTGCGCACCAGAATCGCGGTCAGTGCCGCAGCCAGGGCCACCCCGGTCACATTCAGGCCGAAGTTGCTCTCCTGCGCACTGCCGAACAGTCCGATCAGCAACGCCGGCAGCCCCATGCCGAGCACGGCAAAGATAGCCACCACAATGATGGTGCTGCGCCGCGTCTGGCTACGGAAGGTTTCTGGGTCACGATGTTCGATACGAAATAGTTCGCTCACTGGCTATTACCCTGACAACATGCAAAGGCGACAGTGTAAGCGCTGGACAGCGCAGAGCGCAGCCATACCAATAAACATTGGCCCGCCGATTGTTGCCCTGCCCTCAACGCGATACCATTTGCGGTCCGCACGACCGAGGCTGCCTGACGCTGGCCGGTCTGCCCATCTCTTTCCCGAGGAACCGTTACGCCGTGAATCGACGTTTACTCGCCCCGCTGCTTGCTCTGGGTCTGGCGATCCTGCAAGGCTGCGCGACCTACACCACACCTGCTGCCGGGGTAAACATGGCCGCTCTGGGCGATGCTGACATCAGCGCCCTGATGGCTCTGGAGCCGGCAGTCCAATTCCCGGCGCGACTGGCTACCGTACGCGTGCAGTCGTCCGGCTACCACTCACTGACAGCAGACAGCTATGGCAGCGGTCAGTTCAGCGTGGTCACGACCCGCGATATCGAAAGCGCCGACGATCTACAGCGACTGGCCAGCCAGGACCAGCTCAGCGGAGTCGCGCCCATGACGCGCCTGATTCTGCCGCAGGAACTCAACACCCTGCGCGACCTGCGCCTTGGCGCTGCTCGCCTGAAAGCCGACCTGCTGCTGGTCTACACGCTGGACACCAGCTTCAACGTCGAGAGCACGGCGCTGGGGCCGCTGTCTGCCATTACCCTGGGCTTTTTGCCGAACAAACAGGCCTTCGTCAGCGCCACCACCTCGGCTTTGCTGGTCGATGTGCGCACCGGTTTTGTATACGGGGCGGCCGAGGCGACCGAGCGCGAATCCCAGCGCGCGACCATGTGGAATAGCCGAGAAGCAATTGACTCCGCGCGCCAGCAGGCAGAAGCGCAGAGCTTCCACAGTTTTGTTGGCGAGTTCGAGCGCCTCTGGCAAGCCACCCTGGCAGAGCACCTGACAGTCGTCGAGCCAGAGCCGGTTGTTCCGCCCACTCCCAGGCAGAAGCCTGAGCCAACGGTCACGCCAGCGCTGCCGCCCGTGCTCGACCCAACGCCGGGCACCTACACCTTCTAACACACCTGCTGCCCGCGCTGCGGGCAGTCTCTGCGGCGCATAATCGATGCCCAACCCCTGGATGCTGCCCTTGTTACTGGCCACCGGTTACGGTCTCTGGCTGGCGCTGCGGCAGCCACGTGCCGGCACCGCGCCCGCAGCCCCCATGCCCAGCCTGCATCTGCCCCTGCTTCTGCTCGCACTGGCGCTGATCAGCACCGCACTGATGCTCAGCGGCCTGGTCAACGAGCTGGACCAGCAGATCTTACTCAGCCTACGCGCGCATCTGCCACCCGCGTTGATAGCGCTACTGGGCTGGATTACCCACAGCGGCTCTTCCGTGTTTCTCACACTACTGATGGCATCGGTCAGCGGCTACCTGTTGGCCCGGGGCCAGCGCGCCAACGCACTGTTGCTCAGCCTTGGCGGACTGGCAGGCGCACTGCTGGTGGTTCTGCTGAAGATGCTGTTCGCACGCCAGCGCCCTGCGCTGTGGGACACTCTGGAGCTAAGCAGCTTCAGTTTTCCCAGCGGCCACACTATGGGCACGGCCGCCTGCGCCAGCGCGCTGGCCGTTGTCCTGTGCAGGTTATATCCGGCCCAGCGCCAGACCTGGTGGGGCCTGGCTCTAGGCTGGGTTGCGCTGGTTGGCCTGTCGCGCCTGACGCTGGGGGTGCACTGGCCAAGCGACGTGTTCACCGGCGCAACCCTGGGCATCGCCCTGACGCTACTGGTCAGCAGGCTGCCCGGTTGCCGCCAGCAGCCCTGAGGTCCCGGCGGAGCGAGTCAACGTCAGCGCGCCTGCCGCGCCGGCAGCATGCGTCGTAGCGTATCGTCGCGCAGCACATAGTGGTGTAGCACTGCCGCAGCGGCATGCAAGCCAATCAACCAGTAACCAGCCACACCAAGCCACTCATGAATCTCCTTCAGCTGGCCGGCCAGCGCCTGGTTCGGCGCCAGCAATGGCGGTAGCGCAATACCGAGGATCTGCGTCTTGGCCGCCGCACTGAGTACCAGCCAGCCGAGCAGCGGCAGACCGATCATCAGGCCATACAACGCTAGGTGCATGGCCGCCGCCAGCCTGTTCTGCCAGCCCGCCGACACGGCGGCGGGCGCAGGCAACAGCAGGCGCGCCAACAAGCGAGCCCAAACCAGCAGCCAAACCAGCATGCCCAGCGCAAAGTGCCACTGCTTGAGCAGCTCTCTGGGTTCACTGCCACGGGGAAAATTACCCTTGAGCTCAATACAGGCGTAGACCGCTGCGATCAGCAACAGCATGAGCCAGTGGAGGGCAATGGAAAGACCGTGATAACGGCGTGGAGAGGCGTGCATGGCGGGTACCTGTAGGCAGTTGCGAAAGTGGTCGCGACATTACGCCGGCCACCTTAACCCAGCCTTAAGGCTTGGCCTGTCATGACGCGGAGATTGAACCTTCGGCCGGCGGATCAGGACTAAAACCCAAACCCACCTTGCCATCAGGTTAGAAACCGACCATGCCCATCACCGCAGGGACGCCACTGGCAGCGGACACACCGCTGTTCATTGTGCTCAACACCGGCTCCGGCCGTCACCGGGGCAACGAAGTGGAAGACAGCATCCGCCGCGTCCTGGACGAGGCCGAACGGCGCTACGAGCTATTCAAGGTTGGCTCCGGCAGCGACCTTGAAAACGCAGCCCGGCAGGCGCTGCAACGTGCCCGCAGCGAGGGCGGCGCAGTGATCGCCGCGGGCGGCGACGGCACGCTCAACGCCGTCAGCAATGTCGTGCTGGGCGCGGATGTGCCCTTCGGCATTCTCCCCCAGGGCACCTTCAACTACTTTGGCCGTACCTACGGCATCTCCCAGGATACCGAGACAGCCACCCGCTGCCTGCTCGACTCCGTGGTAGAGCCGGTTCAGGTCGGCCAGCTCAACGGCCACGTGTTTCTGGTCAACGCCAGCCTGGGCCTGTACCCGGACCTACTGGAAGACCGCGAGGCCTATAAGCAGCGCTATGGCCGCAGCCGCTGGGTGGCGCTCTGGTCCGCCCTGGTCACCCTGATGCGCGCGCACCGCCAGCTCAACCTGCAACTGGACAATGGCGAGCAGACACGTCATCTGCGCACCCAGACCATCGTGGTTGGCAACAACGAGTTGCAGCTGGAGCATATCGGCATTCATGAGCAGACACGTCTGCAGCAAGGCCAGCTGGTGGCCATGACCGCGCGTCCACTTGGCACCCTGGCGCTCTACGGCCTGGTATTGCGCGGCCTGCTGAGCCGCATGGGAGAAGACGAGCACGTCATCAGCTTTGGTTTCAAACATCTGCGGGTAAACCTCAGCCATCGCCGCCGCCGGGTCAAAGTGGCGATGGATGGCGAGATACGCTGGATGCAGTCGCCGCTGGAGTTCCGCGTTGCCGAGCAGCCGCTGCCCCTGCTGGTGCCGCGCGACGACAGCCTGCGGGAGCGTGCATGACGCGTATCCTGCACCTCTCCGACCCGCACTTTGGCACTGAGCAGCAAACAGTCATGACGGCGCTGATGCAGCTGGTGGAGCAGCAGCGCCCGACCCTGGCACTGCTCAGCGGCGATATCACCCAGCGTGCCCGACCAGATCAGTTTCGCCGCGCCCGGCGCTTCATGGAGCAGCTCGGCATACCGATGCTGGCGGTGCCCGGCAACCATGACATGCCGCTGTTCAACCCGTTCAAGCGGCTATTGCGCCCCTACGGCCACTATCAGGACAACTTTGCCGCCGACCTGGAGCCGGTGCTGGAAACAGAACGCCTGCTGGTACTGGGCGTGAACTCCTCGCGCGCGGACCGGCACAAGAACGGCGAGCTGACCGATGAGCAGATCCAACGCGTTGAGCAGCGCCTGCGCCAGGCCAGCGCACGCCAGCTGCGCATCGTCATGCAGCACCATCCGGTGCGCGCGGTGGAAAGCTCGGACCGCAGCAACCTGCTGATCGGTGGCGATGCCGTGGTGCCTCGCTGGGTTGATGCCGGGCTGGACCTGCTGCTTGCCGGACACATTCACCTGCCCTACGTGCGCCCGCTGAACGGTCAAACCAGCGGCCGCCAGGCCTGGACAGCGCAGGCCGGCACTGCGCTGTCGTCACGTGTGCGCGGCGAGATCCCCAACTCGGTGAATCTCATCGAGCACAGCACAGACGGCCCTTTCCACGCCTGTTCGGTGGCCCGCTGGGACTACGCCGACACCAGCCAAAGCTTCCGTCTCTACAGCCACACCGATCTGGCGCTGGATCGCAGCGCCTGACTCGCCCGCTGATCCGCCTGGGCAACAGAGCGTCCGCCACAGCGCAACGCAAACCTGGCAGCAAGATCGGTATACTGAGCGGCTTTGCTGATCTGGCGGGTACCCATGACCGACTTGAGTCTCTGGCAATACGCATTAATCGGTCTGGTCTTTGTCTGGAGCGGCTTCGTACGCTCCGGCCTGGGCTTTGGCGGCGCAGTACTGGCGCTCCCCTTTCTGCTGCTGATACACGATGACCCGCTGGTATTCCTGCCGCTGATTGCCGCTCACCTGCTGCTGTTCTCCTCACTCACGGTGATCATGAACAACCGAAGGCAACCCGCGACGGCGCAGCAGACCGGCAGCGCAGGCGGCTCGGTCGACTGGCGCTACCTTGGTCACATGCTGCTGGTGATGATGATCCCCAAGCTGATCGGCGTATTCGGCCTGCTGACCCTGCCGCCGAAGATCATGAGTCTGATCATCTTTGTGATCGTCTCGGGCTACGCCCTGTCGTACATCTTCAACCGTCCCTTTCGCAGCAACAGCCGGGTAGTCGATACCCTGTTCCTGATGCTGGGCGGCTATATCAGCGGCACCTCGCTGATCGGCGCGCCATTGATCATTGCGGTGGCGGCGCAGCATGTTGCGCGCGAAAAACTGCGCGACACGCTGTTCGTACTCTGGTTCGTGCTGGTTTCGATCAAGATGGCCGCATTTGTCTGGGCCGGCGTAGATCTGCAACTGATCCATCATCTCTGGCTGCTGCCCTGCGTGACCGTTGGCCACCTGATCGGCCTGCGCTTTCATAACCGCATGCTGCACAACGACAGCGGCCAGTTCTTCCGCGTGCTCGGCGTAACCCTGCTGGTGACCAGCGCCGTGGGGCTGGGCAAGGTTTTCATGACCTGACAGGCAATCAGGGTCTATGCTTGGGTGCAGCAAACAAGGAGAGACACCCATGCATGGACTGACCCTGTACAGCAATCCGCAATCACGCGGCCGCCTCGTACACTGGATGCTTGAAGAACTGCAGATGCCGTATGAAACCGTCTGGATCGACTACGGCGACGAGATGAAAAGCGCGCACTATCGCGCCATCAACCCGATGGGCAAGGTGCCTGCGCTGATGCACGGTGACCTGCTGATCACCGAATGTGCCGCCATCTGCGCCTATCTGGCCGACCGCTTCCCCCGCACCCAACTGGCGCCGCCGGTCGACGACCCGCGCCGCGCCGCCTACCTGCGCTGGTTGTTCTTTGCCGCCGGTCCGCTGGAGCAGGCCATCACCGCCCGCAAACTTGACTGGGAGGTGCCGGAGGGACGCGAGCGCATGGTCGGCTTCGGCAGCTTTGAAGACACCCTGGCCACCGTGCAGCAGGCGCTGCTGGGCGGCCCCTGGCTGTGCGGCAACCACTTCACCGCCGCCGACCTCTACCTGGCAGCGCAGCTAGGCTGGGCGATGAGCGAGGGCATCGTGCCCGAGCGTCCGGGCTTTGCCGAGTTTGTGGCGACCGCCTTTGAGCGCCCGGCGGCCATCCGGGCAAAGGCCTTTAACGATCAATACATGACCGGCAGGTAGGGTCTGTTGCCGTTTCGTTCACCCGCCTGCCGAAAAATGGCCCCGGCCCTGCGGGTGGGGCCGCCGAGGTTGCGCCTGTAAAGCCGCCACTCCGCGTCGCTCGTCGTTTATTTGGAATGACCACAAAAACGCAGGGAGCGTTTTTGTGCGCTAGCCCCGAAGGGGTGAGGCACAGGGATGTGCTGAACAAACTACGCTCCTCGCTCCTTGATTGCCGGCTTTACAGGCAGCAACAGACGGGAGAACGAAACGGCAACAGACCCTAAGCTCAGGCTGGCGCCACCAACTCCTCGGGGTGGCGACGCTGACGCAGCCAGGACAGCAAAAACAGCCCTAAACCGGCTACCGCGGTCAGTGCACCAACGTAGCCGGTCACTGTCCAGCCCAAGCCGGCACCAATCGCCAGACCACCCAGCCAGGGCCCCAGCGCATTGGCCACGTTAAATGCGGCGTGATGGGAGGCCGCAGCCAGCGTCTGGGCATCTGCCGCCACATCCATCAAGCGAGTCTGCAGCGGGGGCGACAAGGCCACCATGGTGCCGACCAGAAACGCCGCCAGCAGTGCACTCCACAGGGTCTGCACGGCAAAGGGAAACAGCAGCAACACGGCCACACTCCAGAGCAGAACAACCCCGACCGCAGCAAACTGCAGGCGCTCAAACAGCCAGCCCCCGGCCAGGTTGCCCACCAGGGTACCAGCGCCAAAGGTTGCCACCGCCAGCGGCACAACCAGGGGCGCAACCCCGGTCACCTCAAGCAGGGTTACCGCCAGGTAGCTGAACACGCAGAACATGCCGGCAAAGCCGATGGCGCCGATGCCCAGCGCATACCACACCTGAATACGGCGAAAGGCTTGCAACTCGGCCAATGGGTTGCTGCGCACCACACTCCGATCCAGCGGCAAAAACAGCGCGATCAGCAGCACCGTAAGCAGCGCAATCACAGCTACCGCAACAAAGGCGTAGCGCCAGTCAATCTGCTGCCCAAGCAGGGTCGCCAGCGGGTTGCCCACCAGGATCGCCAGCGTCAGACCCAGCATCACCAGGCTGATAGCCGCCGCGCGCTTGTTCGGCGCCACCAGCGAGGCCGCCACCAGTGCCGCCACACCAAAGTAGGCGCCGTGCGGCAGGCCGGCAACAAAGCGCGCCAATAGCAGGCTGTGGTAGTCCGGGGCCAGTGCGCTGGCCAGATTGCCCAGAGCAAAGAACACCATCAGCAGCAACAGCAGATGCCGGCGGTAGAGCCTGGCGCCAAAGATCGCCAGAATCGGTGCGCCGACCACCACGCCCAGTGCGTAGCTACTGATCACATGCCCCACCTGCGGTTCGGTAACCCCCAGATCGGCGGCAATGGTGGGCATCAGCCCCATGATCACGAACTCACCGGTACCAATGCCAAAGCCACCCACGGCCAGCGCCAGCAAGATCAGCCAGGATAATGAGCCAGCGGGGTGAGCGGGGGAAACATCGGTCAGGTCTGCAGACAACTCGGACATGCATACTCCAGTACGGCAGGAAAACGCGCCATTATTCCTGCTTTGCATGACACGGTGAAGCATTGATTCGATATTTATGGAAATTAGGAATAAATCGTTGCCGTCAACCCGCCCCAGACGTACGCCGACACATAATCACCGGACCAAACGCGGCCAGCGTCCAGCCTTGGCTGCTATGCTGGCCCGCCGAGCCTCGCCGGAGACCCCATGTGGGAGCTGAGTAGTTACATAGGCCTGTTCCTGATTGCCCTTGGCGCCGCCACGGTGCTGCCGCTGCAGTCGGAGTTTGCACTGGTCGCCATGCTGCTGAGCGGCCACTACGACCCGCTGCCGGTTCTGCTGGTCGCCACCGCCGGCAACCTGCTGGGGGCCATGCTCAACTGGTGGCTGGGGCGCTATATCACGCACTTTCAGCAGCGCCGCTGGTTTCCGCTCACACCCGAGCGCCTGGCCCGCACCCAGGCGGCCTATCACCGCTGGGGGTATTGGTCACTGCTGCTGAGCTGGGCGCCGTTTATCGGCGACCCGCTGACCATTGTGGCCGGTGTGATGCGGGAGCCGCTGTGGCGCTTCACCCTGATCGTGGCAATCGCCAAGGGTGGGCGCTATCTGCTGTTGACCGCTGCTACGCTGGGATGGATGGCCTAGGGGCCAGAGAAAAGCAGGCTCAGCGCTGGCTGGCGATATACAGCGCTTCTACCTTTGCTCGCGCCCAGGGCGTGCGCCGCAGAAACTTCAGGCTGGAACTCATGCTCGGCTCATGCACGAAGCAGTTGATCGGTACCTGACGGCCCAACTCCTCCCAGCCGTAGCATTCCACCAGCGACTCCAGCAGTGCCTTGAGGGTGACGCCGTGCAAGGGGTCAACAGCGCGCGGGGGTTGGTTCAATGACATGCCGTTTTCCTCCAATAGCCGATAACGCTGCATTCTACGCCAGCCCAGCCCCTAACACCCTAACAATGCTAGAATTCGCCGTTTCCAGCCAGCCATTCGCGGACTTCCGACGTGCCCCAGCCAGCCTCCGACTTCGACGTTATCGTACTGGGCGCAGGCGCCTCCGGGCTGATGTGCGCCGCAACAGCAGGCCAGCGCGGACGCAAGGTGCTGGTGCTGGAGCGGGCTAACCGCATCGGCAAGAAGATCCTGATGTCCGGCGGCGGTCGCTGCAACTTCACCAATTACAGTGTGGAGGCGGACAACTTCATTTCCGCCAACCCGCACTTCTGCAAGTCCGCCCTCAAGCGCTACAACCAGTGGGACTTCATCTCGATGGTCGGCAGCTACGCTATCGACTATGAAGAGCGTAAACACCAGCAGCTGTTCTGCCGTGACTCGGCCAAGCCGATTCTCGACATGCTGGAGAATGAGTGCCTGCAAGCCCAGGTGGACATTCGCACCCACTGTGAGCTGAGCAGCGTAGAGCGCCAAGAGAGTGGTGGCTTCACCCTGCAGGTTGAACAGCAGGGCCGTCCAATCACCCTACGTTGCCAGTCACTGGTGGTCGCCACCGGAGGCTTGTCGATCCCGACCCTGGGCGGCAGCGGCATCGGCTATCAGCTCGCCGAGCAGTTCGGCCTCAAACTGACGCCTCGCCACGCAGGCCTCGTGCCCTTCACCTTCAGCGACCAGTTCAAGGCCGTTTGCGAGCGCCTGGCCGGCCTCGCGCTGGACGTCGACGTCAGCTGCAACGGGCAGCATTTCAGCGAAGCGATGCTGTTTACCCATCGCGGCCTGAGCGGCCCGGCGATGCTGCAGATATCCAACTACTGGCACAGCGGCGATACCCTGCGCGTTGACCTGCTGCCCAGCCTGGACGCCGCCCAATGGCTGCTGGATGAAAAGCAGCAGCAGCCGCGCAGCCGGCTGAAGACGCGCCTCAGCATTCATCTGGCCAAATCACTGGTGGCGGAGCTGCAAACGCTCTGGTGGCCAGCCGATGACGATACCGCGCTGGCCGAGATGCCTGACCGCCAATTGCGCGAGATTGGTGCCCTGCTCAACGGCTGGCAGCTCAAGCCCTCAGGCACCGAGGGCTACCGCACCGCGGAGGTCACCCTGGGGGGCGTCAGTACCGATGACGTCAGCTCCAAGACCATGGAGGCCAAGGCCTGTCCAGGGCTGTTCTTTATTGGCGAGGTATTGGATGTCAGTGGGCATCTGGGCGGTTTCAACTTCCAATGGGCCTGGTCCTCTGGCTATACCGCCGGCCAGTTCGCCTGAACCGGCAGACTCAGCGCCGACGGCGCGGCCACAGCGCACAGCCCAGCAAAACGGCCAGAGCGGTGTACCAGAACCAGTTCAGATGCTGCGCATGACGGGTAAAGAAGCTGCCACCACTGGTTGGCGAATAGGGTAGATCAACCAGCATTTCAGCGCGGCTAAAAGCCGGCGTACCGGCAATCGCGCGCCCACTGGGCAAAGCCGCCACCGAGGGGCCATTGTTGATCAGGTGCAGCATGGGCACGCGGTTCTCAACAGCGCGGACGATCGACATCGCGCGATGCTGAAAGGGTTGTGAGCTTTCCCCGAACCAGTTGTCCTGGGAGACAAACAGCAGCACCTTGCCGCCAGCATCGCTGCCAATGGCCTCGGCGATAAACTCAGGGAAGGCGGTTTCGTAGCAGATCTTGGGCACGACGCGCATGCCCTCGATGGGAAAGAACACATGTTCCTGCCCCTCGCCTACCTCACGCAGATAGTCACCTAGAAACCGGGTTGTCAGCCAGTTGATACCCGGCAGCGTCCAGAAGTCGGGCAGGTACTCGCCAAAGGGCACCCGCTGCATCTTGCGGTACTGATCAACCAGCGCCCCTTCCTGCCCAAGCCAGCCGAGGGTGTTGTAACTGACCGGTGTAGCGTGGCGGTTACGGGTTTCCACGTCATGGAAGAACAGGTCCGAGGACATGCCCAACATCTGATCGGCCCAAGCCTGACGCACACTCTGTTGGTCGAAATAGCCCTTGTAGCGCGCCTCCGGCCAGGCCACCCAGCGCGCACCTGCAGCGGACAGCCGACGAGTAGCCTCCATTTCTTCGGGGTACTCTCGCGAATACCCCTCTGGCGGCGCAGGAATACGCCGGGTTGGCGCGTCATTGGGCTGCACCAGACCAATACGCATGGTGTGCCAGGCTGCGGCCTGGCGATCCCAGTGGCCCAGGGCGAACCAGCCATAAACGAACCAGATCAGCACCAGCGCGCTGCCACCCAGCGCCAATTGTCCCTTGAGGCCGCCAAGGTCACGCTGCAACCACTGGAACAACAGCGCGCTGGTCAACAGCATCAGCATGTCCAAGCCCTGAGCCCCCACCAGGTCAACGCCCTGTATCGCCAGCACAAACGCCGCCTGGGTTTCACTGAAGCGCAAGTCAAACAGGGTCGGGTACAGCGCGCAGGCGATCACCAACGCCAGCGGGAAGCTGATCAGATCAAGCTGCGGCAGCCGGCGCGAGATCAGACGAAACAGCACGCAGCCGACAGCAAGGGAGGCGCCGGCATACAGCCAGAATAAAGAGGCCAGCAGCAGACTGACCGGCAGCGACAGCCCCTTCAGGTGAATGGCAAAATCGACCATCCAGTAGGCAGTGCCGATGTAGAACACCGTGCCGCAGCACCAGCCGAGCAGCGCCGCCTGACGCAGGCTGCTGGCGTGCAGGGCAAACAGCAGGGGCACCCAGCCAATCCAGCCGCTCCAGTAGAGCCCGCCATCCACCCAGGGCAACGACAGCATTGCGCCGGAGAGCAGCGCCAGCAACAGGCGAGTCAGCGTACGCTGACGCACCTGGTCACACAGCGACGTTGCTGCAGCGTACTTCAGCTCGGGCTTGCCCACCGCTGCCATAACTACCTGCTCCAAAGCCTTGCCGGTGCGCCATCCGGCGACAAGTCAGCGCGAGTGCGGGGCACCCACTCCCCGGCCATTGACGATAGAAACCGCTTACCCTGCTGCCCATCCCCTGAACGGGTGAACGCTTGCTGGCAGCACGGCCACAAAACTCGCTATGCTTGACGCTTGCCAGCGACAAGGAACCCGCCATGCCCCACTGGATGACAGGCCTGCTGACCTGCCTGCTGATATTGCTCAACACCCTTATCGGTATCGGCCCGATGCTCCTGCTGGGCCTGATCAAGCTGCTGCCGTGGCCACCCTTGCAACGCGCCTGCTCGGCTGGCGTGATGTGGATCGCCGAGACCTGGGCCGAGGGCAACAAGGCGATTTTCGCCCTGCTGACCCCGACCCACTGGGACATCCGCTGCGATGCACAGCTCAGCAGCCAGCATTCCTATCTGGTTATCAGCAACCACCAGTCCTGGGTCGACATCCCCGCGCTGGTCAAGGCGTTCAATCGCAAGACGCCGTACTTCAAGTTTTTCCTCAAGCGCGAACTGATCTGGGTGCCGTTTCTCGGGCTGGCGTTCTGGGCGCTGGACTACCCCTTCATGAAGCGTTACAGCAAGGCTCATCTGGACCGCCACCCCGAAGATCGTGGCAAGGACCTGGAGATTACCCGCCGCGCCTGCGAAAAATTCCAGAGCCTGCCGGTGACCGTGGTCAACTATCTGGAAGGCACGCGCTTCACGCCGGCCAAGCAACAGCAACAACAGTCTCCTTACCGCCACCTGCTCAAACCCAAGGCGGGCGGCATTGCTTTTGTAGTCGCCGCCCTGGGCGCACAGATGCGCACCGTGCTGGATGTCACCATCGTCTACCCGGAGGCAAAACCACCTGGTTTCTGGCGCCTGGTCAGCGGCCAGGTTGCGCGCGTCATCGTCGATATTCGCGAATGTCAGCTGCCGGGCGAGTTGCTGCAGGGGGATTACAGCGAAGACCCGGCGTACCGGGCTGCCTTTCAGCAGTGGGTATCAGACCTGTGGCAGGCAAAGGATGAGCGCATCAGCGCCCTGCGCGCCGAGAACACCCGGGCAGACGGCTGAGCGCCGCCTGCCACGGCCCGGCTCAGGAGGCACTCCCCAGGGTGGCCAACGCCTCCTCCAGCGACTGCACCGGTAGATCCAGCGCGGCCCCCACTTCGGCGTTACATAGCGCACCGTGACTCACGTTGAGGCCATTGGCCAGATGCGCGTCTTCACGCAGCGCTCGCGCCACGCCCTTCTCGGCCAGCGCCTGCACAAAGGGCAGCGTGGCATTATTCAACGCCTGAGTGGCGGTACGCGCGACGCCTCCAGGCATGTTGGCCACGCAGTAGTGCACCACCTCGTCCACCACGTAGGTCGGCTCGGCGTGGGTGGTTGGTTTTGAGGTTTGCGCACAGCCACCCTGATCAATCGCCACATCAACCAGCACACTGCCGGCCGGCATGCGCTGGATCAGGTCAGCGCTGATCAGCTTGGGCGCAGCCGCGCCGGGCACCAGCACCGCACCAATCACCAGATCCGCCTGCAATAGCGCCGCCTCCACCGCTGTCGCCGTGGCGTAGCGGGTCTCGATGCGATTGCCGTACTGAGCATCGAGCCGGCGCAGCACATCCAGGCTCTTGTCGAGCACCATTACCTGCGCGCCCAGCCCCACCGCCATGGCCAGCGCATTACTGCCCACCACGCCGCCACCCAGAATGACGACGCGCCCGGCCGGCACGCCCGGCACCCCGCCCAGCAACACACCGCGACCACCGCGCGCCTTCTCCAGACAACCGGCACCGGCCTGAATGGCCATGCGACCCGCCACTTCGGACATCGGCGCCAGCAGGGGCAGACGCCCCTGCGCATCGGTAACGGTTTCATAGGCGATGCAGGTCGCGCCCGAGGCCAGAAGATCGCGGGTCTGGGCCGGATCCGGCGCCAGATGCAGATAGGTGAACAGCGTTTGCCCCGGACGCAGCAGGCGCCGCTCTTCAGCCTGAGGTTCCTTGACCTTGACCACCAGCTCGCTGTCGCTGAAGACCTGCTCGCGTGATACCAGCCGGGCACCGGCCTCACGGTAGGCTTCGTCAGAGAATCCAATGGCACTGCCAGCGCCAGACTGCACCAGCAACTGATGCCCGTGGCCAGTCAATTCACGCACCGAGTCGGGCGTCAGCCCCACGCGGTACTCGTGGTTCTTTATCTCAGTCGGCACACCGATATACATGATTGCTCGTCTCCTCACTGCACTTACCCCACAGTGTAGAAGAGCGCTGCAGCGCCACAACCAGAGCGTTCAGGTATCCGAAGATGGCGCAGCAGCAGCACGACTTGCTGCGGTGCTCCCGGCCAATTCGGCGCCAAGCGGATAGCGCTGACCGGCGGCGACCACCTGATCCCGACCGCTGTGCTTGGCCTCATACATGCGCCGGTCTGCGGTACGCAGCAGCGCGCTGAGGTCAGCACCATCCTCACCCAGGGTGGCAACACCGGCGCTGAAGGTAATCACCACCTGCTCCTGTCCCACCTGCAGCGGCGCCTGCGCCAGCTGCGCGCGCAAACCGTCAGCCAGGTCGGCTGCCTGCGTCAGGCTCGCCCCCGGCAGCAACAAGGCGAACTCCTCACCGCCGATGCGGCAGGGCAGATCCGAGTCGCGCAACCGCGCCTCCAGCAGCCGCGCCGTATGTTGCAACGCGCGGTCCCCCACCTCATGCCCATAGCGATCGTTCAGGCGCTTGAACCAGTCCAGATCCAGCACCACCAGCGACAGAGCCTGATCGTTGCGCTCGACCTGGCTGCGAATACGCCGGAACTCTTCAGTCAGCCGCATACGGTTGGCCAGCCCGGTCAGACTGTCGGTCCCGGCCAGTTCGATAAGCCGCAGCTCGTTATCGACTCGACTACGCTCATAGATATGCGAGAACACCATCATCGCCAGACTACTGAAGCCAACGTTGGCTACCACCACCATCTGCAGCAGAGCGCTGTCACCGGTCAGGTAGCGAACGTTAAAGGCCACGACGCCCAGACTGATAAACACCAGGGACATCCAGAAACCGCCGCGCCGCCCCAGCAGCAGGTAGGAAATAATGGGAATGGTCTGAATCCAGGCGAACACCGTAAAGGAGGTGTTGGGCAGCACCAGCGCAAACTCCATGATGCAGAAAAACGGCACCAGGTAGGCCACCGTCCAGCGCCACAGGTGCGGGGTAGTACCGATAATCGGCAGCAGAGCACCGGCAAACAGCGCGTAGGCTACTTCCAGGCTAGCCAGCGCATTGAGCCCGCGCGAAAAGTTGATGGCCGCGAACACCAGCCCCGCCACCAGGGTAATCCACAGCAAGGCGCGCAACACCGAACGGCGATGTTCTTCACTCTGTCCCAGACGCTCTGGCATCCACATCCCCATTCAAGTGCACAGCGGCCGACTGAGGACACACTGATTAATGACACAGGACACTCTGCGCGGTGATTGATCGACAGCGCCATGCATGCCTGCGAAAACACGCCTTGATTGCGGCCCGACCGAGCGCGGCCCGACCGAACGCGGCCCGACCAGAACATCAGAGGTCATGCGACATTAATCAGTGCTTCCCAAGGATCAGAATAGACGCTAGCACTGTCTGTATCCCTGAAATGTGCAACCTTTCTCCGAAAAAGGCCCGACATTTCTGCATGATTGCTTCTCAAGAGGTCAATAAGTTGTCATGCTTGGGCGGCACGCTGGCTATTGGCCATGTGTCCTTGTCGGCCACCACCGCGATAACTAAAGCCCCGCGGCACAGATTAGCAACCAGGACTACACCGTGAGTGCTATCCCACTGCTCGTATGCGACGACTCCAACATGGCTCGGAAGCAGCTGATCCGAGCCCTGCCGGCTAATTGGCCGTTTCGCATCACCCAAGCCACCAATGGCCTTGAAGGCCTGGAAGCCATCCGTCAGGGTAATGGCCAGATTGTTCTGCTTGACCTGACCATGCCCGAGCTGGACGGCTTTGGCGTGCTGACCCAGCTGCGCGAGGAAGGCCTCAGCCCGGAGGTCATTGTCGTCTCCGGCGACGTGCAGGAGGAAGCGGTTCGCCGTGCCAAGGCACTGGGAGCCCGTGCCTTTCTGAAAAAACCGGCCGACCCGATGCAACTGGCCGAGGCCCTCAACTCCCTCGGTGTGGATGTACCGCTGGCGCCGGCGCCTGCTACGCAGGATGACATCTACCGGCCGCTGCCCAATGTTTCCTTCCGCGACGCCTTCCGTGAAATATCCAACGTTGCCATGGGGCGCGCGGCGGACCTGCTCGGGCGGGTGCTCGGCGTATTCATCAAGCTGCCGATCCCCAACGTCAATATCCTCGAGGTGGGCGAGCTGCACATGGCGCTGGCCGATGCCCAGCGCGACGAGCGTCTGTCGGCCATCTGTCAGGGCTATATCGGCGGCGGCATCGCCGGCGAGGCGCTGCTGATCTTTCATGACTCGGAAATCGACGACGTTGCCAAGCTGCTCAATACCCAGCGCGACGAAGGTGCACAACTGGAAATGCAGCTGGACCTGGCCAGCATCATTATCGGCGCCTGCCTCAACGGCCTGTCAGAACAGCTGAACATCACCCTGTCGCAGGGTCATCCACTGGTACTGGGCCAGCATTGCCCCATCGAGGATCTGATCCGTATCAACCAGCGTCGCTGGAAGCGTACGCTGGCGGTGGAAATCAGCTACGGGCTGGAAAACCTCGACATTCACTTTGATCTTCTGCTGCTGTTTACCGAGGACTCGGTGCCCAAGTTGCGGGAGCGGCTCGATTATTTGATCGACTGAGCACAACCGGACCCTACAGATGGCCGAACACATCGATATCAACGAACTCCACTGGTTGCTCGACATCGTGCAGAGCATTGATGTCGGCGTGGTGGTCATGGACCGCGACTACAACGTCGAGGTCTGGAACAGCTTCATGGAAAACCACTCCGGGGTCGGCGCTGACAAGGCCGCCCGGCGGTCGCTGTTTACCCTGTTCCCCGAGATTGACCAGGGCTGGTTTACCCACAAGGTAGAAACCGCGGTAATGCTGGGCACCCGCGCCTTCACCATCTGGGAGCAACGGCCTAACCTGGTCCATTTCAAAAGCTACCAGCCGATCACTGGCATGGCTGACGAGATGTACCAGAACGTCACCATCCTGCCCCTGCGCAGCAGCACCGGCAAAACCGACCATGTCTGCCTGATTATTTATGATGTCACCGGCGTTGCTGTAAACAAACGGCAACTGGAGTCGGCCAATACTAAGCTGCAGGAACTGGCCCTGCGTGATGGCCTGACCGGCCTGCTCAATCGCCGGTACTGGGAATCCTGCCTGGAACGAGAGTTTGCACGCCATCAGCGTTACGACAACCCGGTCAGCCTGGTGATCTTTGACATCGACCATTTCAAACGGGTCAACGACACCTATGGCCACCAGACCGGGGACGAGGTGATCCGCGAAACAGCGCGCATCACCTCGCAACTGGTTCGTGAAACCGATTTTGCCGGTCGCTACGGTGGTGAGGAGTTCGTGGTACTGCTGCCAGGCACCACCCTGGATGGCGCTGCGCAGTTTGCCGAGCGCCTGCGCAGCACCATTGAGCGCCAGCAACTTGACTACCAGGGCAGCCCGCTAACCTTCACCGTCAGCTTGGGCGTTGCCACCCTGGCTGACGACATGGCTGGCTACAAAGCGCTACTGGAGCGCGCAGATAAAGCGCTATACCAGTCCAAGGAAGGCGGGCGCAATCAGGTGACGCTGTCCCGCTGAACCTTTACAGGCACGCTTGGTCAGTTGAGAAACGTTTCACAAAAGACGGATTCGCGATATGCTGCGCCCATAGACCGTCAAAAAAACAATAAAAACCAGAAGCCGCCCACGAAAAGGCGGCTTTTTTGACGCAAAAATTTAGACCTCTGGACAAGGCAAGAGACATGAAAGAGCGCAAACGAGGGTGGCTCTGGGCGTACCGCAAAACCCGCAGCTATCACACAAGCATGGCCCAGGCGTGTTATCGCGCCACACGCTTCTGGATCACCGGTGACACTGGCTCGTTTGTCAGCCACGGCGGCTTTCGCAAGACGCGCATCCGTCGCTGACGCCAGCCGCCGCTCGGGGGCTCTGATACACTGCACAACCTCAATGCGCAGATCAGGCTCCGGCACCCGTGACTCAAATCCCCTTCAGCTCTCTCCCTTTGCCCGCTTCGCTGTTGCAGTCACTTGCACAGCTCGGTTATGAAAACACCACCGACATTCAGGCCAGCGCTCTGCCGCTGATTCTAGAGGGCCGAGATCTGATCGCTCAGGCACCGACCGGCAGTGGCAAGACCGCCGCCTTTGGTCTTGGCCTGCTGGCACCGCTCAACCCACGCTTTTTTGGCTGCCAGTCACTGGTGCTGAGCCCGACACGTGAGCTGGCCGCCCAGATCACAGAGGAACTGCGCAAGCTGGCTCGCGGCATGGGCAACATCAAGATAGTCACCCTCAGCGGCGGCGTGCCCTTCGGCCCGCAGGCGGCCTCACTTGAACAGGGCGCACACGTCATTGTCGGTACGCCGGGCCGGGTCCAGGATCATCTCAGCCGGGGCACGCTGCAACTGGACAGCCTGAACTGTCTGGTGCTCGACGAAGCGGACCGCATGCTCGACATGGGCTTCGTCGATGCCATCCGCGAGATCGTGGGTCATACGCCGTCGCGACGCCAGACCCTGCTGTTCTCTGCGACCTATCCGCCGAGCCTGGCGCAGCTGACCGGTGACCTGCTGCGCGACCCGGCGCAAGTGAAGGTAGAGCGCGCAAGCGCCGAGAACCCTATCGAGCAGCGCTTCTACGAGATAGAGCCCGAGCAGCGCTTCGCGTCGGTATTGCGCCTGCTGGCTGCCAATCGCCCGCAGCCCTGCATCGCCTTCTGTCACCCCCGCCAGCAATGTCAGGAACTGGCCGACTATCTCGGCGCCGAGGGCATCAGCGCACAGGCTCTGCACGGCGACATGGAACAGCGCGAGCGTGATCAGGTACTGGCTCTATTCGCCAACCAGAGCTGCAGCGTGCTGACCGCAACCGACGTGGCTGCGCGCGGCATCGATATCGCTGGCGTTGCCGCAGTAATCAACGTCGAACTGGCCGCAGACCCCGCCGCACACACCCACCGCATCGGTCGCAGCGGCCGCGCCGGCCAACCTGGCCTGGCCCTCAGCCTGGTTGCTCCGCGGGAACTCAAACGCCTGCGCCCAATCGAAGAGAATCATCAGGGCCCGCTGCAGTGGGGCGAGATAGAGCAGTTGCCGGAACGTCCCGAGCGACCGCTGATCGCGCCGATGCGCACCCTGGCAGTGGCCGGTGGGCGCAAGGACAAGCTGCGCCCCGGCGACCTGCTGGGCGCCCTGACCGGCGACGCCGGCCTGCCAGGCGATGCCATCGGCAAGATCAGCATCAGCGACTTTCAGGCGCTGGTAGCCATCCGCCGCGAGCAGGCCAAGCAGGCACTGCAACGCCTGAGTGATGGCAAGATCAAGGGAAGGCGCTTCAAGGTGCGCCTGATTTAACCCCGGCCCCAACCGGCCCTGAGCGCCCCCTCCCATGTCTGGGCGCCGCAGGCTCGCAGGGCCAACCGGAGCAGTACATCATGGACGCCAGCCAGCAGCTTATTCTGCTCATCCTCGCCTGCACCGTCGGACTCTTCCTCTGGGGCCGCTGGCGCCACGACATTGTTGCCCTGGCGGCGCTGCTGGCCTGCGTGGTGACCGGGCTCACCCCGGCCGCCGATGCCTTTGTCGGTTTTGGCCACCCTGCCGTGATCACCGTCGCCGCCGTGCTGATCCTCAGCAAGGGCCTGCAGACTACGGGGGCGGTCGAAGCACTGGCCCAGCGCGCCCTGCCGCAACGCGGCGGCGTGCTGCTGGGGCTGGGCTTTCTGACCCTGCTCGGCGCCGCCCTGTCCGCCTTTATGAACAACGTCGGCGCCATGGCGCTGCTCATGCCCATTGCCATGCAACTGGCCAACCGCCAGGGTGTGCCACCTGGGCGCGTCCTCATGCCGCTGGCCTTTGGCACCATTCTCGGTGGCATGACCACCCTGATCGGCACCCCACCCAACCTGATCGTGTCGGGCTTTCGCGCGCAGACCGAACTCGGCCCCTACAGTATGTTCGACTTCACGCCGGTGGGGCTGGCGGTCGCCCTGGGCGGCGTATTGCTGGCAGTGCTGGCCAGCCGCTGGCTGGTGCCCCACCGCCCGCAGCCCGAAGCAGGCAGTTTTGATACCGGCACCTACCTGACCGAGGTGCACATTGATGCCGACAGCAAGATCGACGGCAAGCCCCTGCGCGAAGTGGAAAAGCTGCTGGATGACGGCGATGCCCAAATTGTCGGCATGGTACGCAACGACTTTCGTGTCATCGCGCCGCTGTCCAGCCGCATCCTGCGCGCCGGCGACATCCTGGTCATCGAGTCCGACCCCGAAGCACTGGGCGCCTCGCTGACACGCCTGGGTCTGAAACTGGAAGAAGCCGTACCACCGGGCGGCGCAGACAAAGAAAAGGAAAAGGAAAAGGACGAGCAGGAGCCGCGCGCAGACGAGCCCACGCCGGATGAGGCTGCCACCGCCGAAGAAGCCGAGCAGGAAGAGACACCACCGCTGCGCCACAGCGACGAGATCGTGCTGCAGGAAATGGTCGTCCAGCCCGGCGCCGATATTCTCGGCCGCAGCGCATCCGATATCGCCCTGCGTACCCGTTTTGGCATCAACCTGCTCGCCATCTCCCGCCAGGGTCACCGCTCCATCCGCCGCCTGCGCTGGACCGAGATCCAGGCCGGCGACGTACTGCTGCTGCAGGGCGACCCGGAGGCGATTGCCGGCTTTGCCAGCGAGTACGGCTGTGCGCCGCTGGCACCACGCAGTATCCTGATTCCAGATCGCCGCCTGGCACTGACGGCGGTGCTGATCATGCTGGGCTCGGTCGGTCTGGCCGCCTTTGGCATTCTACCGGCGGCGGTCGCCTTCACCGCCGGCGTGCTGGGCTACATGCTGACACGGGTTATACCGCTGCGGCGCCTGTACGAGGCCATCGACTGGCCCATCATTGTCCTGCTCGGCGCGCTGATGCCGCTGGCCGGCGCCATGGCCGACACCGGTGCAGCAGATGTACTGGCGCGGACCCTGCTGGAGCACATAGCCCAGGGCAGCCCGATCATCGCCCTGACGCTGATGCTGGTGGTCACCATGACGCTGTCCGACTTCATGAACAACGCAGCAACCGCCGCCGTCATGTGCCCGATTGCCCTGAGCGTGGCCAGCCAGCTTGGCGTAAACCCCGACAGCTTTTTGATGGCCGTGGCCATTGGCGCATCCTGCGCCTTCCTCACCCCCATCGGCCACCAGAACAACACCCTGATTCTTGGCCCGGGCGGCTTCCGCTTTGGCGACTACTGGCGTTTGGGCCTGCCGATGGAGCTTCTGGTAGTGGCCATCAGCATCCCCATGCTGCTGTGGGTGTGGCCGTTGTAAGCGGCCACCGACTTACTCCTCAAGGGCGCGAAAGTCTTCCTTGTAGCGCACCGCGCAATCCGGGCAGGTAAAGGTATCGGGCAGGCTGTCCCAAGTGGTGCCCGCCGGATACCCCTGATGCGGATCACCCGCTGCCTCGTCATATTCATAACCACACTCGGGGCATTGGTAGCGCGTCATGCTGCCGCTCCTGCGCCGTCCAACGGCGCCTCACTCAGCCCGTATCGGCGCATCAGCTGCTCACGCTTGGCCGGCAAAAAGTTGATGCGCTGCGGATCATGCCCCACCGCTTCCAGCAGGCGCGGGTCCATGACCCGCTGCCACACCGGCGGAAAGTAGGCCAGCAGATACATGCCAAAGTAGCCATTGGGCAGGCGCGGCAAATCAGGGAAGTCGCGCAGCGACTGATAGCGCCGGGTCGGGTGGGCGTGATGATCGGAATGCCGCTGCAGGTGAAACAGCGCCCAGTTGGAAAACAGATGATTGCTGTTCCACGAATGATGCGGCTGGCAGCGCTCATAACGCCCGCTCGGCTCCTTGCGGCGCAGCAGGCCGTAGTGCTCGATGTAGTTGGCCTGGGTCAACTGAAAGGCACCCCAGAAGGCAATCAGCAGCATCACCGGCAGAATCTCGATGCCCAGCCAGGCGATCAGCAGTGCATACAGCGCCGCACTGATCAGCGCCGGTTGCAGCACCTCGTTGTCGAGACTCCACACCGACTTGCCGCAACGCTCAAGGCGTTGTGCTTCCAGATCCCAGGCGCGGAAGAAAGCGCCGGGCATCTCACGAAAGACAAAGCGATAGATACTCTCGCCCATGCGCGCCGAGGCTGGGTCTTCGGGAGTAGCCACATCGCGGTGGTGACCGCGGTTGTGTTCGACAAAGAAGTGGCCATAACACCCCAGCGCCAGCGTGATCTTGGCCAGCCAGCGCTCCAGCGTGGTCTTCTTGTGACCCATCTCATGCCCCAAATTCAGCCCAAAGCCCAGGCTGCCGCCGGTTGCCAGAATCACCGCCAGCGTGCCGTACCAAGGCAGTTCATGCATCCCTAAAAAGGCAATATTGACGATAAAGCTGATCCACAGGATGGGCACCAGGGCATAGGTCACATAGCGGTAATAGGGGTCCGCCTCCAGCGCCGGCACGGCCTCCTCCGGCGGGTTGCTCAGGTCTTCGCCCAGCACGCCGTCCAGCATCGGAATTACCACGTAGCCGAAAATCGTCGACAGCCACAACCAAAGCACATTGGGCGACACCAGCATGTACATCAGCGGCCCGACCAACGCCAGCCCGGGGACCATGAGAGAAAACAACCAGAGCCTGCGCTTGCGGTCTACGTAGCCGGCCAGGCCGTTATCTGCAGCAGCGTGTTGCATGGGGGCGTCCTCTTATTATTGTGTTTGAGGAGCGCGCTTGAGGGCGCACTCCTTCTGCGCCCCATCATGCGCCGGCGCCAAGACAGCGCCACCCGTTGCAAGCGGCAAATAACCGTCATATTGTGACAGCACAAGAAACCAACAAGAGCTACCATGCCGTCCGAACACTACTGGCTGAGCCCGGCCGTTCACCCGATCTACGCCCGCCTGGTGCTGGCCGAACTGCGTCGTCAGGGCTACCAGGACAATCCGGCGCTCAGCGTGCTGGGGCAGAACTGGGAACAGCAACTGCAAGGCAACCAGTTTCTCAATCTGGAGACACTCTGCCATCTGCTGCAGGCCGTTATCCTGCGCACCGGCCACCCCGGCCTGGGCTTTGCTGCCGGCATGCACACCGATGTATCCACCCACGGCCCTGGCGGCTACGCCGCCGTCACCGCGGCCACCATTGGCGAAGCCATTGAGCTGGCACAACACTACGCGCCGCTGCGCCAGCACCTGGCAACCTTCGTCGTCGAACAACGTGACCCGCCCGTGCTGCGCCTGGACGAACACCTGGTGCCGCCGGCGGTACGCGACTATCTGCTAGGCCATTTCACCACCGGCATGCTGCGCCTGCTGGAAACAGTCAGCGGCCAACCATTGGGGCCGGAGTTGACGCTGGAGTGGCCGGGCGCCAAACCGGACTGGGCAGATGCCGTCCGCGACTACGCCGCCAACTGGGTATTCGACGGCGACGCCCTGCGCCTGCATCTGCCAGCCGGCCTGCTGGAGCAGCCCTGCCTGGGCGCCGACGCCGAGCTGCACCGCCACGCGCTGCGTGACTGCGAGCACCAGCTACAGCGTCAGCAAAGCGGCGGCGACCTGAGCCAGCGCATCAAGCAGCGCCTGCTGCAGTGTGAATACCACTACCCCACGCTGGCGCAAATGGCAGAGCAGGAACACCTGACAGCACGTACCCTGATCCGCCACCTGGGCAGCGAGGGGGTACGCTATCAGCAGATTCTGGATCAGGTGCGCAGCGAGCAGGCCTGCTGGCTGCTGGAGCACACCGAGTTGAGCATGGAGGTGATCGCCGAACGCCTCGGCTATCAGGACACCAGCAACTTCAGCCGCACCTTCCGGCGCTGGCAGGGGTGCCCGCCACGCAGCTATCGCCAGCGCGTGACGGGCAGCTGATCAGTTGGCCGGCACCACCCGCAGCAGCTGGCCGCTGGGGCTGTCGGTCAACAGATAGACGGCGCCATCGGGACCAGTGCGCACATCACGGAAACGCTGATCCAGCTCGGTAAACAGCGACTCCTGCTCACCGGCCGCATTGCCCTTCAGCTCGACACGACGCACTTCCTTGCCGGCCAGCGCCGACACCAGCAGACTGCCCTGCCACTCGGGGAACAGCTCGCCCTGATACAGGGTCATGCCGGACGGCGCGATGGACGGATCCCAGTAAACCAGCGGCTGCTCCAGGCCGGGCAGCTCGGTATAGGGCGAGATCTGCGAGCCGTTGTAGTCGATGCCGTAGGTGATCTTCGGCCAGCCGTAGTTCTTGCCAGCCTCGATCAGATTGATCTCGTCGCCGCCACGTGGGCCATGCTCATGGCTGAACACGCGTCCGGCATCGTCCACCAGAATACCCTGCACGTTGCGATGGCCGATGCTGTACAGCTCGGGCATGGCATCTGCCTGACCAACGAAGGGGTTGTCCTCTGGCGCCGAGCCATCGCGGTTGAGACGCACAATGCTGCCCAGGTGGTTAGCGGTGTTCTGCGCCTGCTCGCGGTAATCAAAGCCGTCGCCCAGGGTCAGCAGCAGGGTGTTGTCCGGCAAAAAGGCGATGCGTCCACCGTAGTGGGCGCTGCCCTTCTTGGCCGGCTGCACGCGGAAGATCTCATGCGTATTCTCCAGCGCCTCACCGTTGAAGGTCGCCGCTGCCAAACAGGTGTGGTTAGCGTCGCGGGTGCCACAGCTGTAGCTGAGAAACAGCTCGCCGGACTCGGCAAAATCCGGCGCCAGCGCGACTTCCATCAAACCGCTCTGGCCGTTGACGAACGCCTCGGGCACGCCGGCAACCGGCTCGGCGCGCAGTTGGCCTGCGGCATCGATCAGTCGCAACTGACCGCTGCGCTCGGTGACCAGCATGCCGCCATCCGGCAGAAAGGCCAGCGACCAGGGGTTGGAAAGGCCGTCAGCCAGGGTTTCAACCTGATAGTCGGCCGCCGTGACAGCGCCGGCACAGAGCACCAGCGAGCTGCCCAGCAAAGTGAACTTATTCATTGCCTTTCTCCTTGCACAATCAACCGAGCACGCGCAGGCCGCGCCGCGCCTTGGGTTTGGTCAAGCGGCCAAACAGTGCGCTGCCCAGGCCGACGGCCGCCATCAATGACAGCAGGCCGGGCGTCTCCCGGGTAGCAGCGATGAAGGTCGGCATCGGCAGTACGTAGTTGGCCAGTTCACAGGCCGCCCAGATACCGACAAAGCCGGCGAGAAAATACAGCAGCCAGCGCCAGGGCTTGAAGATACGCCCCAGCGCCTCGGCCAGCGGCAGCGCCAGCAGCAGGCAGGCGGCCACCATCACGGCCAGAAAGGGGCTGAAAAAGCGCAGATCGTGCAGGCTGCTGTGCAGCCGCGTGGTGCCGTCAACCGGCACACCCATGGCCTGCAGCGCGGCCAGATTGAATTGAGTCTGTACCAGCGAGCCCAACACGGTAGCTACCAGTACAGCCAGCAGATAGAGGAAGACGATCCGCAGTACGGTCATCAGTTTCATTGTCGTTATCCTGTTACGCAGTGCGAGCGCTCAGCTCGCCTCAGAACCATCGGGCAGGGTCGGCAGATTACGTAATGCCTGCTCGTAGGCCGGGGTGTCAAAGGGGGCGTCATCTTCCAGCATGCGGTTGATGCTGTAGGCCAGGACCTGAGCCATCAGATCGATGCTGTCCTCGCGCGCATAGCCAACCAGCGTCAGCTTGTTCAGCGTCGCCTGGGCCGCCGGCGGCTCACCCGCGGCCAGCTGATTTTCAATAGCCTCAACCAGTCTGGCCTCGGCAAAGGACTCGTCGTCCTGCTCGTCCTGATTACTCATCGCATTGATCCTGTCGCAAAAAGGGCGGCTGTCGCCGCCCTCTGACCTGCTTAGTTGACCTTGGGGTCCAGCTCGCCACGAGCATAGCGCTCGAACATGTCGTCCAGCGAGATCGGCTTGATCTTGGACGCATTGCCGGCGGTACCAAAGGCTTCGTAACGGGCGATACAGACGTCGCGCATGGCGTCGACGGTCTTGGCCAGATACTTGCGCGGGTCGAACTCGCTGGGATTCTGCGCCAGGAAGCGGCGTACGGCACCGGTAGACGCCAGACGCAGATCGGTATCGATGTTGACCTTGCGCACGCCGTACTTGATGCCTTCAACGATCTCTTCAACCGGCACACCGTAGGTTTCCGGAATCTCGCCACCAAACTCGTTGATGATCGCCAGCCATTCCTGCGGCACAGAGGAAGAACCGTGCATGACCAGATGGGTATCCGGGATGCGCGCGTGAATTTCCTTGATGCGCTGGATAGACAGGGTGTCGCCTGTCGGCGGCTTGGTGAACTTGTAAGCGCCGTGGCTGGTGCCGATAGCAATCGCCAGAGCATCCACACCGGTTTGCTTGACGAAGTCGGCCGCTTCTTCCGGGTCGGTCAGCAGCTGGCTGTGATCCAGCACGCCTTCGGCGCCAATGCCGTCTTCTTCACCGGCCATACCGGTTTCCAGGCTGCCCAGGCAACCCAGTTCCCCCTCGACGGACACACCGCAAGCGTGGGCCATTTCAACGGTGCGACGGGTAACGTCGACGTTGTATTCGTAGCTGGTCGGGGTCTTGCCGTCTGTACCCAGCGAGCCATCCATCATCACCGAGGAGAACCCCAGCTGGATGGAGCGCTGGCACACCGCCGGGCTGGTGCCGTGATCCTGGTGCATGCACACCGGAATATGCGGAAACTCTTCCACTGCAGCCAGAATCAGGTGACGCAGGAAAGGCGCGCCGGCGTATTTGCGAGCACCGGCAGAGGCCTGCACGATCACCGGGGAATCGGTCTTGTCCGCCGCTTCCATGATGGCGCGCATCTGCTCCAGGTTGTTGACGTTGAAAGCGGGTACGCCGTAACCGTATTCGGCGGCGTGGTCGAGCATCTGGCGCAGGCTGATCAGGGCCATAATCTATATCTCCGTTAATAAGTCGTAGCGGCAAGCGGCAAGCCCCAAGCGGCAAGCTGTCCGGGCAATCCCGACAGTCTACTCGCCAAACCTTGGCCTGGTCACCCCTCGCCGCTTGTAGCTTGTAGCTTGTAGCTTGTAGCTTGTAGCTTGCGGCTGCGTTACTGCGCTCGCGCTTCCAGAATCTCTACCGCCGGCAGAACCTTGCCCTCGACAAACTCGAGGAAGGCGCCACCGCCGGTGGAGATGTAGGAAATCTGGTCGGCGACGCCGTATTTGTCGATCGCGGCCAGGGTGTCGCCACCGCCAGCAATCGAGAAGCCGTCACCGGCAGCGATGGCCAGCGCCAGCGCCTTGGTGCCTTCACCAAACTGGTCAAACTCGAATACACCGACCGGACCGTTCCAGAGGATGGTGCCGGAGGCCTTGAGCATTTCACCGAACAGCGCAGCAGTCTGCGGGCCAATGTCCAGAATCATGTCGTCTTCAGCGACGTCGGCGACCGCCTTGATGGTCGCAGTCGCAGTTTCGGCAAATTCCTTGGCAACCACCACGTCAACCGGCAGCGGCACGCTGACCTTGGCGGCAATCGCCTTGGCGGTGTCAACCAGATCGGCTTCATACAGCGACTTGCCAACCGGGTAACCGGCCGCCGCCAGGAAGGTGTTGGCGATACCGCCGCCAACGATCAGCTGGTCGCACTTTTCAGACAGCGCGTTCAGCACGTCCAGTTTGGTGGAGACCTTGGAGCCGGCCACAATGGCCAGCATCGGGCGAGCAGGTTTATCCAGCGCCTTGGCCAGGGCATCCAGCTCGGCTGCCAGCAGCGGGCCTGCGCAGGCGACCTTGGCGAACTTGGCAACGCCGTGGGTCGAGCCCTGGGCGCGGTGGGCAGTACCAAAGGCGTCCATCACGAACACGTCGCACAGCGCAGCGTACTGCTGGGCCAGCTCGTCGGTGTTCTTCTTTTCGCCCTTGTTGAAGCGGACGTTTTCCAGCAGTACCAGCTCGCCCGGCTTAACCTCGACGCCGCCGAGATAGTCACGCACCAGCGGCACCTCACGGCCCAGCGCTTCGCTCAGGTACGCGGCAACCGGCGCCAGGCTGTTTTCTTCGCTGAACACGCCCTCTTCCGGACGGCCCAGGTGCGAGCAGACCATCACGGCAGCGCCCTTTTCCAGCGCCAGCTTGATGGTGGGCAGCGAGGCAACGATACGCGCATCGCTGGTTACCTTGCCGTTCTTGACCGGCACGTTGAGGTCTTCACGAATCAGTACACGCTGGCCGTTCAGGTCCAGCTCGCTCATGGTCAATACGGTCATAGCCCGCTCCTTGCTTGGTAAGTGTGTCAATCTTTTCAGCGCCGCCGCAGCCTGCGACCACGCCGCTTGTATTCAGTTCGCTGAGCGCGACAGCCAGTAGCGCGCCACATCCAGCATGCGGTTGGCAAACCCCCACTCGTTATCAAACCAGACCAGCAGGTTGACCAGCCGCGGTCCGGAGACGCGGGTCTGGCTGCCATCAACAATCGCCGAATGCGGGTCGTGGTTGAAGTCACAACTGGCATGCGGCAACTCGGTGTAGTCCAGCAGCCCGGCGTACTGTCCATCGGCAGCAGCGCGCAGCAAGCGATTAATCTCGTCGCCAGTGGTGTCACGCGCCGTCTGCAGGGTGATATCCAGCGCCGAAACATTCACCGTCGGTACCCGGATGGCCTTGGCCTGAATGCGCCCCGACAACTCCGGCAGCAGGCGCTCGATACCGCGCGCCAGTCCGGTGGAAACCGGAATCATCGACTGGAACGCCGAGCGCGTGCGACGCAGGTCGGCGTGGTGATAGGCGTCGATCACCGGCTGATCATTCATTGCCGAGTGAATGGTGGTAATGGAGACATACTCCAGCCCCACCGCCTCGTTCAGCAGCTTGAGCAGCGGCACACTGCAATTGGTGGTGCAGGACGCGTTGGACACCAGCCGCGCATCGGCCGGCAGACTGGCGTGATTAACGCCATACACCAGGGTGGCATCCACCGCCTCCTCGTTGACCATCGGCTGGGAGAACAACACCCGCGGCACCCCGGCATGCACAAAGCGCAGGCCCTGTTCGCGGGTGGTGTACTGCCCGGAGCACTCCAGCAGCAGATCGACATCCAGCGCGCGCCAATCAACCCCCTCGGGCTCAGCCGAGCGCAGCACCTCGATGGGCTGGCCGTTGATCAGCAACTGCTCGCCCTGCAACTGCACCTTCCCGGGGAAGCGCCCGTGGGTCGAATCAAAGCGGGTCAGGTACTCGATACTCTCGCGGTCCGCCAGATCATTCAACGCCACCACCTCAATGTCCGCCCGCGCCGACTCGTGCAGCGCACGCAGCACACAACGACCGATCCGGCCGTAGCCGTTCAGGGCGATGCGGTAGGGAGGACGGCGAGATGTCGAGGTCATTCGGGCCTTTTTGAGTTGTGGAGCAGCAATGCGTTAATACCGGGCTGGAGGCTCTAGGCTGAAGGCTGGAAGACAAACAGCGGTGTTGCCGCCCACTGCCTTACACTCCTGCAAGCCTAAGGCATGAGCGGCTGCATGGAGCCGAGCCTTCCAGCCCTATAGCCTTCAGCCTCCAGCCGCCCGTCAGTCTTCCAACAACTCTTGCGCGGCGGCGAGGACGTTGTCGAGGGTGAAGCCAAACTCCTCGAACAGCGCTGCGGCCGGTGCAGACTCGCCAAAGCTCTGCATGCCGATGATGCGGCCGTCGAGGCCGACGTACTTGTACCAGAAGTCGGCGTGGGAGGCTTCGATGGCGATGCGCGCACCGACTTCCAGCGGCAGCACCGACTGCTTGTAGGCTGCGTCCTGCTGGTCGAACACGCTGGTGGACGGCATGGACACCACGCGAACCTTGTGGCCCTGCTCGTTCAGTGCAGTCCAGGCGTTAACCGCCAGACCGACTTCGGAGCCGGTGGCAATCAGGATCAGCTCGGGCTCGCCGTCACAGTCCTTGAGTACGTAACCACCACGGGCAACGTTGGCCAGCTGCTCGGCATCGCGGCTCTGGTGCGGCAGATTCTGACGCGAGAAGATCAGCGCGCTCGGGCCGTCGGCACGCTCCAGCGCGTACTTCCAGGCAATCGCCGATTCAACCGCGTCAGCCGGGCGCCAGGTATCCAGATTCGGCGTACCGCGCAGGCTGGCCAGCTGTTCGATCGGCTGGTGGGTCGGGCCGTCTTCGCCCAAACCAATGGAGTCGTGGGTGTAGACGTGG
>MDSY01079976.1_pt1 | contig 34150 bp, 27 predicted proteins | sample 811131 | NCBI WGS metagenome assembly MDSY01 (sample SAMN05326643, study PRJNA326480) | marine metagenome | isolation source: seawater | place: Atlantic Ocean: South West | collected 2010 | reverse complement strand
CCGAGTGAGAGCTCGTCGACATGTTGGCCGGCGCGGCGATGGCCTCCGCCCCCGCGGTCCGCACCGCTCCCTCCGGTGCCAGAGCCGGCACCGGCTTCCGAGGCGCCCGCCTGATTGCGCCCACCGCGCGTCGCCCAAACCCTCGCGCGTCGCCCCAGCCCGTCCGCGCGGGCGAGGCACTCGACTGGGAGAACGACGACTTCGTCCCGGCGTCCAAGGCTAACAAGAAGAAGAAGAGCAAGGGCGGCAACGCGGCGCAGGCGAAGAAGCAGAAATCAAAGCCGGCGGCGCCCGCAGCCGAGGCGCTGGATTGGGAGAACGACGACTTCGTGCCCGCGGGCAAGGCGAAGAAGAACAAGAAGAAGCCCAAGAAGGGCGGCGACGACGCGGCAGAAGAGCCCGCGCCGCCCCCCGTCGTCGCGGAGGTGCCCGACTGGGAGAACGAGGAGTTCGTGCCCGCATCCAAGAAGAAGGACAAGAAGGGCAAGAAGGGCAAGGGCAAGGCGCCCGACCCCGAGCCCGTCGCCGCGGTCGCCGAACCCATCACCGAGCCCGAGCCGGTCGTCGAGGAGCCTGACGCCGCGGCCGAGGCTGCCGTGGCCGCCCAGGCCGCGGCCAAGGCGGCCGAGGCTGCAGCCGCCGCGGCTGCAGCGCAGGCTGACGCCGCAGCTGCCGCCGCCGCCGCCGCGCAGGCCAAGGCCGAGGCCGAGGCTGCCAAGGCCAAGGCTGAGGCGGACGCCGCCGCTGCAGCCGCCGCCGCCGCCGCCGCCGCTACTGAGCCCGATCTCGAGCCCGATGTCGAGGAGGAGGTCGAGGAGATCGACGATGCCGCGCTCGAGAAGGCGACCAAGGCGGCCATCAAAGCCGCCGAGGAGGAGGAGAGGCGCCTCGAGGAGGAGAAGCTCGCGGCGATCGACTGGACCGCCCCTGACGAGGAGGTGGACGACGGTAACCCCATCCCCATGCACCTGCGCGACATCTTCGCCAAGGATGCCAAACCCTCCAAGCGACGATCCAGCGGCACGGTGACCACCGGCGTGAGGTTGGAGGGCTTGAAGAAATCGTTCAAGGGCATGGAGGTGCTCAGTGGATGCTCATGGGACTGCAAGAAGGGCGAGAAGGTCGGCCTTGTGGGCTGGAACGGCGCCGGTAAGACCACCCAGCTGAGGATCGTCATGGGTGAGATGGAGGCTGACGAGGGCGAGGTCATGCTCGCGGACAAGGTCAAGATCGGCTACCTCACCCAGGAGTTTGAGGTTAAGGAATCCAACACCGTCCGCGAAGAATTCATGAGCGCGTTTGGCGAGGAGAGCGTCGTGATCAAGAACACCGAGCGCATCCAGAAGGCGCTGGAGAACGAGCCCAACATGGATCTCATGACCATCCTCCTCGAGAAGCTGGACGAGCTGCAGAAGCAGGCGGACAGGCTCGACCTCTTCAACATGGAACGCGCCATCGACAAGATCATGCCCCAGCTCGGATTCGTCCCCGAGGACAACGACAGGCTCGTCGCGTCCTTCTCCGGCGGCTGGCAGATGCGCATCTCCCTGGGTAAGATCCTGCTGCAGGAGCCCGGGCTGCTTCTGATGGACGAGCCCACGAACCACCTCGACCTCGACGCGATCCAGTGGCTCGAGGAGTACCTAAATACGCTCGAGGTGCCCATGGTCATCGTCTCGCACGATCGCGAGTTTCTCGACCAGCTGTGCACCAAAACCGTCGAGGTTGAGCGCGGCCGCGCCACCACGTTCAAGGGCAACTACAGCGACTACCAGCGTCAGAAAGTGAGCGGCAGCGCGCAGCAGATGGTTCAGTACGAGAAGTTCATGAAGGAGGTGACGCGCAATCGCGAGATGATCAGGAGGCTGTCCGGCGGCGGCCAGTCTGGCCGAGCCAACGCGGCGGCCAAGGAGCTCTCCCGCCTCTTGGAAGATCCCGTCGAGAAACCGTGGGTGGAGAAGGAGAGGCGGTTCAGGTTCCCGGACGCGCCCCGGTCGACCCAAATCGTCGCGCGCGTCGAGAACTTGACGCACGGGTACGACGAGAAGACTTTGTTCAAGAACACGTCGCTCCAGATTGACCGCGGCGAGCGCGTGGCGATGATCGGTCCCAACGGCTGCGGCAAGTCCACGATGATGCGGCTGATGCAGCAGAAGGAGAAGCCGCTCGCGGGCACCGCGATGATGGGCGACAACGACAAGTGCAAGGTGAACTACTTCTACCAGAACCAGGCTGAGGGTCTGGACACGGAGATGGGCGTGCTGCAGACGCTGGTGGAGGCGGCTCCCGACGAGGGCCTCAACGACCTCAAGGCGCTCCTCGGCCAAATGAAGTTCAGCACCAGCTTCCACAAGAAACCCGTCAAGTTCCTGTCGGGCGGTGAGAAGGCTAGGCTGGCGCTCGCCAAGTTCATGGTCACCCCCGCCAACGTCCTCCTCCTGGACGAGCCCACCAACCACCTCGACATCCCCAGCAAGGAGATGCTCGAGGAGGCGCTCCAGTCGTTTGAGGGCACCGTCATCGCCATCTCGCACGACCGCTACTTCCTCAGGCGGATCGCCACGAGGGTGCTCAACTTCGACAGCGGCGTGGTGTCCGACTACATGGGCGACTACTCGTACTTCCTCGAGAAGAACGAGAAGGCTGGCACGAGGGACGCGAGGCTGCAGAAGGCGGTCAAGGAGATCGAGAAGACGCAGGTCAAGGCCAAGTCCAAGATGAGCAAGGCGGAGAAGGCGAAGCTCAAGAAGGAAAAGGCCAAGGCGTTCGGCGGTGGGTCGGGCGCCAAGAAGGTGGGGAAGAACGCGGGCAGGTGGAACTGACGGGACACCCACGTCGGGAGCGCCGTCGACCATTTCATCGCGGGTGTGCCCGGACCTACCTTATCGTAGCTCGTTCTTTGTGCAAAAATACAGTGCTTAAATGTCGTAGACAACACTCGACGATGCGCGGAGGGGAGACCCACACGTCGGCGATGTCGACGTCGGGTGACTCCGTGGGTGGGTGGGACCCGTCGGCGAGCACCCCGCGCCGGCGAGGGACTCCCACGTTCCGACGCGAGCGCCCGTCCGCCGCGTCGCCTTCGCCCCGGCGGGCGTCGTCCCCCGGGGCCCCGTCGTCTCCCGGCGTGACTCTCGGGAGGACGAGCAACTTCGACTCGCCCCGCAAGTCCGCGCCCGTGTTCACCGAGCAGATGACGCATTCGTCCCCATTATCGAGGACCAAGGTGCTGGGCCCAGCCGGCAAGGGCGACGGCGAGCAGCTGGAGAGGTGGGAGAACAGGTTCGCGGCGTACAAGACGATGTTCCTCGAACCGGCGGCGGATGCGAGACGGGTGCAGCTCGAGAAGGAGATCGCCGCGCAGGAGGCCGAGGTGGCGCAGGCGGCGGCTGAGGCTGAGGAGGCGAAAGAGAAGGCCGACGCGAGCAGGAGTCGGGAATCTAGCTTTAGGCTTAGAGGCGAGCAGACGCCGATGTTACATTAGTTGTGCTTATTACAAAATTGATAAATTTACTCGGGGGGCTTCAGGAACCCGGGCTTCTGCTCGGTGGGCTCCTTAAGGGGGTTATACTCCTCGGTGACGAACCCCTTGCCGTTCCTCCTGAACCTGTACTCGTGCGCTTTGTTTTGCTTTTCCACCTTGTCAACGAGGGCGTACCTGCGGGCGTCGGGGAGTTGTCGAGGGAGTTTGGTCAGCAAACGAACCCTAAATCCAAAAATATCGCAACGGGCGCGGGGGATCGCGCGCGGCCGACGCTCCGCCCGCGCTCGGCGCGGCGCGGAAGTTCGTCAAACGCCGATTGTACGTATCGATAAGTGTGTTTGAAGGCTCGTGGGCTGAACCCGGCGGCTCAGTGCGGCTCTCACCTCGAGTCGATCTCCTGTTCCTCGCCCCAGTAGCCTATCCTCTTGGCCGCTTCCTTGAGGGGCTCCTGGTGCGACCCGGGGATGACCAGGGTTCGGGCGGAGACGCGGTTCGCCCACTGGCGGGCCGCGACGCCGAGGTTGCGCGTGACGATTGCGCTCATCCTGTCGATTCGAGGCGTGCCGCGCCGACGAAGAGTGTTGAACGCCTGGGCAGAAACCGGAACTTGGACCGATATCGGCCGGGCTCGCACGGCCAGTTTCTGGAGGGAGAAGAAAGTTGTCGGCCGCCGTGCTGCTCTCCGCACGCGTGAGGGTGACTTAAGCGCGTTCTCGGTCAAACTGTGGTAGTCCGCGCGTATCCAGGCTACCAAGAGACACTACGCTACTCTACATCCGGCTACATCTATCTCCTATCGGGTCACGCCACGCCCATCTTGTCCACTAGTATAGGTCGCCTCGCAAGAGAACCTTGAGGTGCAGACCGACGCAGTTCCCGCGATGCGCCACGCCGTGGGGAAACAACAGGATGCTCCCCCGATTGGGTCGCGCCCCGAACAGCACCTTAGCCTCGTCGCCCACGCTCTCCAAAAACTCAGTCTCGCCCCCCTCGCCCTCCGGGACATCCTCGGTGAACAGCAACATGGATGTCGTCGAGTCCACAAATGTTTCCTCGTCCCTTCGCACGCCGTCGACGTGCGGGAGTATGTGACCCCCGGGAGGGTACTCTATGAACCTCATGTCGCTGAGCACGTGCGTGTACCCGAGCTCTTTGGGCAGGTAGCTCAGCACCTTTCGGGCGAGCTCGTTGGACCTGAGGAATCTCCTGTTGGCGTACATGTTGGACGACGCCGTCGAGCCTTCCAACCCGAGCCTCATCTCGTCGAGCTCCTCCAGGAACTCCTCGGGGAAGAGGCCGTGCAGGTACCTGACGCCCTCGAGCCCCGGAACGTCGGATGGAACGTTGAGAGAGGACGTCGAGGATGCGTCGTCGTCATCCGCATCGGTCATGCCGGCGCTTCCACCGCGTCACGGCGTATGTCGGCGGCGGCTGTCCTGTGCCAGAAAAACTTCGGGAGCGAGCTGATCGTCTCCTCCAACGAAAGTTCCGTTGTGACCATTTCGGTTAGCGAGAGGGCGCTCAGCCTGGTGGCCCATCGAGTGGCGCACCCGTCATGATTCACTACGCGAAGGGGTACTGGGGCCTGCCGCTTTTCCTGCGGCTGCACGGAAGCCCTTTCCCGCGCACCCTGCCCTTCGCCATCGTGAGCGTCTCAATCACAATCTGGCTGCACCTGTGGGAGTTCGGGCGCGAGAGCATCGTCGAGTCCTTCGCGCACCCGTACCCTTTCCAGGTGTACGGCTTCGTCATCGGCTTCCTCGTGGTGATGAGGACGAACCACTCCCTGGCCCGCTTCATGGAGGCGCGCACCGGCGTGGAGACGATGGGTTCCACGTGGGCGGACTGCGTGGCGATGCTCACCGCGTTCGACGGGTGCACAGTCGGATCTCGCTCGCAGGAGGTTGGCAAGCCGGCGATGAAGCAGGACCACGAGCACCACGACGACCACGCTCGGTTCGTCGCGAGGCTGACGCACCTCGTCTCCCTGATGCACGCGATGGCGCTGCAGAACCTGCGCGGTGACGAGGAGCTCGGGAACATCGTCCCGGCGAGGAACAGGCGACAGACAAACAACGCGGCGGGGCCCGAGTTCACGCGAGTCAGGGACCGCGCTTCAAAGGATAACGCGGTGGACATCGTGGACGCCGAGGACGAGGGCATCTCGGGCTATCTCGGCACGAAGACGAGCGGGAAGACGACGCGGCTGCTCGCGGCGAGGTACCACCACATGGGCGCGCACCTGATACACGCGGAAACCGACGACGGAAAGCAGGCGAGACAGAACATCGTGAACCCGTTTCTGCTGCAGGAGAACGACGAGCTGTGGGCGAAGTGCTGCGCGGCGACGCCCCTCGCGGTCATAGGCGGGCTGGACCCGCACGAGCTCAAGGAGCTGGACGAGCTGGACTGCGACAGGACCTACCTAGTTCAGGCGTGGATCCAGGCGCTGATCATCCGGCGGTTCGAGGACGCCGAGGGCATTCGCGTCTCGCCGCCGATCCTGTCGCGCGTGCACCAGTGTCTCACCAACGGCATGCTGGGGTTCAACATGGCGGATAAGATCGCGAAGACGCCGTTCCCGATGCCTTACGCGCAGATGCTGAGCGTCTGCCTCGTGGTGTTCAACCTGACGATGCCCATCATGGTCGCCGGTCACATCAAGCACTTGTGGCTGGCGATTTTGGTCAACTTCATCAGCACTGTGGCGTACCAGGGGCTGAACGAGGTGGCGAGGGAGCTGGAGGATCCATTCAAGCCGGTGCACATCAACGACCACGGGATGCCCCAGCTGCAGGCGATGTTCAACAGCAAGGTTCGCGCGGCGAGCCCGGCGGTGAGAAAGACTCTCGCTCACTGGGCGCAGTGCGACTCGTGGGACGTGTCGAAGGAATGAGGCGGTCGGCAAGCAATACATATTAGTAACAAATAATATCATCCACGAACACATGATGACTCCTTCACTGCGTCTTCTTCTCGAGCGCGAGGTACTTCGGCTGACGGTAGTAGACGATACCGAGCGCCAGTAGGTTGAACCCGAGGATCATCCCCGCGAGGATGCCGCAGTTTCCGCTGATGGTGATGTCGTCAAACTTGAGCCGCTCCAGGTGCTCGTCGCCGTCCACGCACGACCCCGTGGACCCGTCGCAACTGAACTCCGCACCCTTGAACTCGTTCACGCACAGCGCCTGGAACGCGTAGCGGATGAACGAAATCTCCCTGAGCCAGATGAGCCAGACTGGCACGTTGGACTCGTTCAGGAAGAAACCGCTGAACATGAGAAACAAAATCACAAACGCGGGCGCGAGCTGCGGGGCCATCTCCACCGACGTGAAGCTCGCCGAGAGGCACATGCCGAGCCCGATACCCGCGAAGTTCTCCAGGGTCATCACCGAGAGGAACACCAGGTAGTGTTTCACACCCTCGCGCAGGGCGGTCATGTAATAGATGACCGTGCCATATATGACCCCAGGCACGAGCTCCAAGGGCAGGGTGACCAAAAACGTGGAGACGTAGTAGGGCAGCGGCGTGTACATCCTCGCCGCGCGCTCCCTGCTCACAACCTTGAGCTGCTGCGGGATGATCTTCGAGATGCCGATGGCGGACCCGAAGGCCTGGTTCATCGCCTGGAAGAAGAGGATCCCGGTGCGGTCCTGGATGCTGGTCTGGTCGCGGGCCATCCGCAGGTAGACGACGCCGAAGAGGAGCGAGAAGAACGTCTGCATGACGTACTTGATCGTGAGCGTCGTCGTGTCCCTCGTCTGCTCCCTCCACGTCCTCGCCAGCAGCAGCTTGAACGGGATCCAGAACCTGCTCGCGTCCTTCGACGTCTGCTCCGCCTCCCCCCGCCCGCTGGAAGTCATGCCCATCACCAAGCCCTTCTCCAAACTCGCGTTGTCGTCGAGCCCGACGATTGGCACCGTCGCCTGCGCCACTCCCTTCGCGAGCTTCTCGATGCGCTCCTTCGTCGACTCCATCAGCTTCGGGGTGCGATAGTCCACGGAGATGATGTCGAGGAAGTGGTCCGCGGGGTTAAAGTCCTTGGGCACGGGCTCGCCCAGCGCGGCGAAGTGCGAGGAGCACGCGCCCTGACCGGCTCCCGCGTACACGAGCCGACCGCCGCTGAGGAGGACGAGCTGGTCGATGAGGGCGTAGATGCTGGACCGCGGCTGGTGCACGGACGCGATGATGGTGCGGCCCTTCTCGATGGCGAGGTCCTTGAGCGCGGACATGACGTTGAGCGCCTGGAAGGCGTCGAGACCGGACGTGGGCTCGTCCATGAAGATGAGCCTCGGGTCGTGGAGGAGGTCCATGCCGATCGCGACCCTCTTGCGCTCGCCGCCGGAGATGCCGCGGATCTGCTCGTTCCCCACGATGGTGTCCGCGGCCGCGACCAGCCCGAGGTCGGCGATGACGTTGTTCACCTCCCGTTCCTTCTCCTCCAGGGGCATGCCCTTGGACAGCCGGAGCTGCGCGGCGAACATGAGCGTCTCCCGCACCGTGCTCAGCGCGAAGAGGGCATCCTCCTGCTCGACGTACGCGCTCATCCTGGCCATCTTCGACGGGGTTTCCACCAGCTTGCCGTCGGCGTAGATGGCGCCGCCGATCATCGCGCCGGGGCCCTTGGGCACGCGGAAGGCCAACGCGTTGAGGAGCGAGGTCTTGCCGGACCCCGAGGGCCCCATCAACGCCAAAAGGCTACCTCCGGAGGTATCTCCGGACAAGTTATCGAGGATCACCCTCGTGTCGAGCGTGCCGTCCTTCTTCTTCTTGGTGACGCTGTACGTGATATCGCGCCACTGCAACACCACGCCATGGTCCGTGGGCCGCATGTCGCCCATCGCAGCTTTCGACATCGTGCGCGCGGCGCCGTGTTCTACAGGTGTGAAACGCGTGGCATTTTCTTTTTGTCCACCAAGAAGTTCGGCCGCCTCCGTGGCGGCCTCACGTAAGCCCCAAGTTGTCACCACCTACTCCCATAAGGAACCAAGTGGAAATTAGTAATTATAAAGTACGCAAAAACTCGACACGCATTCAGTATGTCGGTCAAGTAAATACTGGGTTAATCACCATTCTAGGCATCCTCGTCCTTCGACCCGCGCTCCTCGCGTCCAACCTCCTCGGATCCAGCCACGTTCATGTCCCGCACAGCCTTGTACGCCTTGCCAACCTTCTTGGCCACCCCCGCGGCGCGTAAGGCGCCCCTGGCGTACTGAACCCCCGACTTGGTGGCCCTCGCGGCGGCGACCACCACGGGGCCGGAATACTCCTCCGTGGACGCGTTCTCGTTCAACCGAGCCTCGACACCCTCGACCGCCACCGGCGCGCGCTCCAACACGCGTTGCACCACGGGCGTGGCCTTCTCCCTGACGACCGGTATGGCCCTGCGCACCCCGTCCGCGGCAGCCTTGCCGAGCACGCCGGCTGTGTCCACCGTGTACGTCACCGCCCGGCCGGTGGACTTGACGCCGGCGCCGACTTCGTGCGTCAGCTCGCCCACCTCCTCGAGGCAGTCCGTCAGCTCGAGGCCGGACAGGCGTACAGCCGCGAGGGTATCCGGGACCTCCTCGCGGATCGCCGCGGCCAAACCCGCGATCTCGTCGGCGGCGCCTTTCACCGCCTGCAGCACGGGAATGAGCGCCAGCAGAAACGCGGCAACCGCGCTGCCCACCACGCACGCGACGATACCCCCGGCGAGGGTCATCGACGGCGGGAGGACGGCGGCGCCCGCGGAGGCCATCGCCGCCGTAGGGTCCACGACGGGCTGAATCACCGCGGGTCCCACCGGCGCGGTTGGATACGCCGGAGCTGAGGCGACGTAGGCCATCGATGAGGGCCGCCGCGGGGGCGTGGGCAGCGGGGGCAGGCCCTTAGCCATCGGCACCAGGCCCTTAGCAGCCATCGGCACCGTCCCCTCGTCGCCAGGGTTGATTCGGTATGCGCCCGATGTCTCCACCGCGGACTGGAACGGGGGCAGGGCGGTTTCGTTGTTCGAGTCCACCTCTTCGCCGCTCGACGCGGCGACGTCGCTGATGAGCCCGGCTCTGTGTCCCGCGGACGACTCGCGCGGGTTCCTGAAGGACACACCCGCGGCGAGCTGCGCGAGAGCCTCGTTGAGTGAGACGTCGGGCGGGTGAGCCGCGGCGGCCGTGGCGTTCGCGCGAACCTCGCGGTCGCGACGTCGGGCCGCGCCCCCCGGGGTGACGGACCAGGTGGCGGGGAGGTTGAGGCCCTTGGCGCTCCACGGGCCGTAGTAGGACCTGTCCGCGACGCGGGTCATCTTCTTTGGAACGACGCCGCCGATGATTTGCCTGGAGGAGGCGCCGGCGACCGCGGCGATCCCCGCGAGCGCGGCGGTCGCCTCAATCGCGGACGCGTGCATCGTGTTGTTACTCGGGTGTCCCGGAGAAAAACACCGCCGGATCTCACGCGGCTCGGTGCGCAATCGAGGTCGAAGACGTGGGTTTTCGTTTCCGAACCTCCCGCAGAGCCGAGATGTTGGGAATGTGCTAACGTCCGCGGCTGATGGGACGCGCGAGGCGCTGATTTACGTCTGGACCGCGTCGTGCGGCCAGCGCCAATGGAGGGTTCCGGCGGGTTAATTGCACCTTTTCATCTCGAGAAAATGGCGGGCTTTCCGGTGGTCACCCGTAAAGATTAGACCGTCGTTTTTTGAGTCATCGCAGAGTACAAGTAGCGCCGAGAGCTCGTTTTGGGCGCACGAGCGGGGGAAAAGTCAAGGGCATCATCATCAGTCGTGAGGGCGCGAGGTGACGAGGCAGCCATGGGGTTCGCTGACCCGTCGCCCACCAGGCCGAAGGGCATCGCCCGGGGCCTGGGCGCGGTCACGTCCAACAAGATGCGCTCGGTCATTGGCGCCATAGAGTCCGCGGGGATCCCGACTGTGGATTACGACAAGCTCCTGGCGATGTTCGAGGGGAAGCACTCGAAGATCCTGGTGAGCCGGCACGCGGCGGCCATCACGCGCGTGTGCAGGGTGCACGAGCGCGGGTTCCCCCTGCGGGACTTACCCCAGCTGTGCAAGCTGTTCAGGTTCGCGTACGATCAGGTCGCGGCGGGTAAGGCTAAGGAGTTCGAAGAGGCGCTCTGCGCGGTGATGAGGTGCGAGCTCGCTCGTTTTGGCAATTATCCGCAACCCCTTCGTCCCCGACCGTCCCGCACCTTCCCTGAACGCGTCCCGACTTACCCGTACCCGCCCATCTCGCCATCCTCACAGTAACTTCGCGAAGCCGTTTCGCGCGCACACCGCCGCGGACGAGCACCGCTGCGAGGACGACGTCGCCAGGGCGTTCGGCATGGTCTCCGAGTGCTTATCGGCCAAGGACATGCCCCTGTCGGTCAGGCTTCTCGCGTCGGAGGCGCTGCGGCTGTTCGCGTCGGCGCACGGCGAGCGGCCGAGCGTCCTGGACATGGCCCCGGAGCCGTTCAACGGCGGGGAGACGTCGGGGAGGGACACGCCGCAGACGGACTTGGGCGCCACGCTGGGGGGATTGGGAGCCAGCGTCAAGCCGCCTCAACCCCGAAAGTTCGCCCGGAACCAGGAGCTCTTCCGCCGGGGCGGGTGCGTCCCGCTCGTGCTCTCCGGACTGGCCACCGCGAACGGCTCCGACGACGATCAGCTGCAGCTGGCGGTGGTGCGGGTCCTGTTGGAGGCGAGCTACTCGGCGGAGAACGCGCGGGCTCTCGCGGAGGGCGGCCTCTTCTCCGGACTGGCGCCGTTGCTCAAGACGGACTTTCGCTCACCCATCGTGTTCCACACGTCGGAGCTCATGTGGAACGTGCTCGAGAGCGTGCGCGGGGGCGAAGGGTCAGCGGAGTTGGCAGCCGCGACGGGGACGGGATCCAAAGGGTTTTGCTCCGCGTTCACCGGGCTCGTCAGGGCGACGCTCCGCGAGGGGCACAGGAAAACGGACAAGGAGCTCAGGAACGAGCTGCTCATCACCGCGCGCATGCTCGCGCAGGATGGCAGGGCCAGGGCATCCTTGAGGGTCGCCGGCTTGGGCGACACCGCGCGACACGCTTCGACGCAACCCGAGCTCGGCGCGTCTTCCACCGTCGGATTGAACCGCCGCGTCGACGGCGTCGTGCACCCGCTGGCGAACACGACGTCCGCGCAGGATTTCGAGATGAAGCGACTGGCGTGGGAGCTCCTCGCCGAGCTCGCGGACGACGAGGCGGGCGCGGAGTTGGCGCGAGGGGAGTTCATCGCGTGCCTGCTGACCTTTGTGCAGCCGCTGACGGGCGCGACGGCGGCGGTTGAGGGCGCGGGATCGCGGTGGGCCGGGCAGCAGCTGAGGGACCTGCAGGCGCAGGCGCTTCGCCTCATGTCCAGGCTCGCGCCGCTCTGCGCGGAGGAGCTCACGTCGCAGGGTGCGGGCGAGACGGCCGTGGCGATATCCAGCCCGGACTCGTCCGCGGATGACGATCAGAGGGCGGCGGCGCTTGACCTCCTCGTGACCATGGCCAACGTGGACGAGGCCACCGCGGAGCGTCTCGGCGCCGCGGGTGCCGTGGAGACCGCGCTGCACTGCCTCGAAGGTGCGGACGCGCCCCGCCCTGTCGCGAGGTCCATGAATTCGTCCCTCGACGCCAGCATGTACGGCGCGGCGGTGACGCGAGGCGAGACGCCGAACCCCGGCGCTCGAACAACGTTTGCCGAATCTAATCCAACGTCCGGGATTCACCCGGTGGCGAGCGAGGACCCGGTGAAACTCGCGGCCGCCGCGCTCCTCGCCGCGTTGTGCGACGGGTGGGCGGGTAACCGCACGATCCTGCGCCGCGCGGACGGCGTCGCCATCCTTCGAAGCTTTGTCGACGCGGTGGCGGTGACGGACCAGGCGGTGCCCATCGCGTTCAGCGCGGCGGTGATATACGCCACGTGGAGGTGCTGCGTGCCCGATACCAAGAACTGCGCGCACTTCGTCGCGGGCGGGGGTTTGGCGCAGCTGCTCAGCCTGCTGCTCGCGTGCACACCCACGCTCAGGCCCGTCGTCGTGTCCACAGTCGCGGATATCCTCGAGAACCCCAAGACGCACCTGTTCTTCCACGAGTGGAGGTCCACCGGGGGCAGGCACGCGCTCGTCTCCGCGGGGGGTCAGGGCATCACCCTGATGCTCAACCTGTGGCGCGCGGAGGAAGGCAAGATGGGCACGACGCGCGACGACGGCACGCTGGTCAACCCCGAGAATCCGCTGCGGGGATCCTCGGAGTTTGTCACCCACGACGACGGCGGCCTCGTGTCCACCTACTCGACGCTCACCATCGAACGGTCCACGACGGAGGAGGCTGCCGCCAAGGCGGCCAAGCGCGACGCGGATCACATGATGAGCAGGGTGTTCGCCGTGTGTTCGCTCCTCGGTTTCGATAACCTTCGGGCGTACTGCTCGCCGGCGGATGCGTTGACGCTTGAGACTGTGGAGCGGTACGTGGACTTCAAGGAGGGCGAGACGTGGGAGGAGACGGAGGAGATGTTCCGGGAGGAGGGCATGCGACCGGTGGAGGCGGACAGGCAGCATATGGAGGCGTCCATCGCCGAGGCGAAGGACACCGCGCTCGAGCTCCGGGACGTGCAGCGGGGGATGCTGGCGGAGGAGGAGGAGAAGGCCAGGCAGCTGGAGGCTGAGTTTTACGAGCAGATGCGTCTGCAGAAGGAGAGGGAGGAGGCTCACAGGTGGTACAGGCGGGACATGTCTAAGCTGACGATGAAGGAGCGGCTCACCGCGAGGCTGGCAAAGGCGGACATAATCGACGGATCCTTCCGAGGGCACAGCTCACAGTTTCTCACGGTGCACAGCCGAGACTTGGAGATCACCGGGGCTTCGGAGCAGGAAAGGACCCTGGAGCCCATGACTGTTCGCCTTGAGGAACCTATGTAAAACTATCTATTAGCTAATTTACGATCACGCGTCGTGTTCCATATCGTCCGCTCCCCGCATGCGAGACATCGAGTCCCCCAGCATCGCGCCCAGCGCCGCGGCGTCGTCCGTCATGCGTCGGTGCACCAGCGCCTCCACGAAGCCCCACGAAAATTTCAACTCGGCCTCGTCCACCAGCTCGAACTTGTCGCTGCTCAGCGGGCACAGCACCGTGACGAACAACGCGCCCGGCCGCATCCGCTCTGCCGCGGCCGACATCGCGTCCATGGTGCCCTGGTCCCACGTGACGCAGTTGCAAAACACAAAGTCCGCTCCGGTCCATCGCGCCAGCACGTCTGGCTGGAAGAAATCGCCCCTCTCCACGGAACACGACAGCAGCGGGTTGCTCGCGGGCCTCGCCCCGGGCAGCACGTCCCTGACGTAGTCCTCGATGAGCAACTCAGCGATCGCGGACGTACACGGGAGGAGCTCGATGCCCCAGACGTGGGAGAAGTGTCGGCACAGGCCCGCGGCCATGACCGCCTTGCCAGTGCCGCTGCCGAGGTCTACGAAGATGCGTCTCCCGGTGCCGTCCCCGCCGCCGCCCCCCTCCGCGCTCGTGCCGCCGTACTTGTCAAGGAGCTCGGTCATGAAATCGTGCATGTCGATCTCCCCGTACACGAGCGCATCAGTGTCCTCCTCGGAGGTACCTTCCAGCTCCTCGAGCACCATGAGCTTGGCGACGTCCGGTCGCACCTGCTCGAGGAGCACGTCGAGACGCTCCACCGCCGTGGCCTGCGCGCATCCCTTGTCGCTCCACGCCCTCAGATCAAAGCGCTTGGCCACGCCGTTCTCCACCAGGCTCCGCAGCTTATGAGCCTCGGTCCTGTTATCCACGGGGAGCACCATCGCGGATAACTCACTCCCGGTGCCCCGTCCGAGTGAAGCGCGCGGTCCAGCAGTCGACGGGGAAAAGGATTCTGAAAAGCCAAAAAGCGGAGACGCCGAATTCTAGGGATCATTCCTGAGCGCCCGATGCAGCCGGGCTACGGGTACGGTTACGGCGCCCCGCAGGGGTACGCCCCCGCGCCGGGATATGGTATGCCCCCGCAGCAGCCCGCCTACGGTTACGGCGTCCCGGGCGGCGGACCCCCGCGTCCCCCGCGAACCGAGAACACCGCGGAGGATCTGGATCGCATCGCTAGGACCATCCACGTGGGGGGCATCCGCGGGCTGCGGGGCACGCCGGGGGTGAACCCGGGCGAGGAGATCACCGAGGATGACCTCGCCGCGTTCTTCGGGAACGACGGCGAGGTCGTGGGCGTCAGGATCAACGGCACCAACTGCTGGATCGAGTTCGGCGAAGCCTCGGGGGCGATGTCGGCGTTGGCGAAGGACGGGACGGAGAGCGGCGGCCACCACCTGCGCATCTCCGCGTCCAAGACGCCCATCAGGTCCAACGGGTACATGAAGGGGAGGCAGATACAGATCGAGAGGGCGGCGGCGAGGGTGCAGAACATGCCGTCGCCCGCGCCGACGGCCGCGGCGGTAGCCCCGACGGTGGCAAGCAGGCAGATGACTGTGGACGAAATTGTCCACGCCATCAAGGTCAACGTCAACGACGCTGTGGAGCACGCCAAGGCCCAGGGTACGATCGTGACCAACGTGCCACCCCCGCCCCCGGCGGGTCCGGCCGCGGCGGCGCCGAGCGGGGGAACGGTGGGTGCTCCTCCGGCGGGCGCGGCTGTTGACGGCCAGTGAAACCGTGACCATGTAAAACCATCAAACCGTATTAGCTCTCTCGGACCTGCCGTCGCATCTCTTCACTCTCTCTCCTTCTTGGACCCGCCGCCGTGAGGGTGCCGTGCTGACTGTGAATCGAACATCTCTCGTCGTTGCTCGCTCACAACATGCTGCTCGAGACGAAGGTTTGCGTGCTGACACTCGCGGTTACCTTCGTGACAGTAGCAGCGACAGCTTACCTCATCGAACCGCGCCTTCCACACTACTTCGCCGACGCCGTGTGGCCGGGCTGGCGGCGCAGGACGATGCATCAGCCCGTGGCGGACGCCGACGACGAGAGTCCATCGACGTGGGTCTCCGATATGGGTCGTATCCGCGAACTTCTTCTCGGAACGAAACTCAAGGACTTCCTGAAGGACCGCCACAAGGGTCGCCCCGAGGGCGTCCCTCCCCCGCAGGACGTGCTCGTCCTCACGCCGTCGTGCACCGTCGGCGACGCGCTCACGAAGTTGAGTGAGCGCGCGGTGCTCGGAGCCCCTTATCTTCGTGACGACATGAAGGACACCCTCGGCTTCGTCGACCTCCACGATATCGTCTACGCGCTCGTGTCGCACATGTTCCCTCCCGGCCCCTTGGGATCCATGGCGAACGCTGATGCGCCGGATTGGTTCCTGGAAGATGATTCTCCAGCCTGTGCGGAGAGGATACTCAAGCTCGTGCGCGACAAGGGGGGCGACTTTTGCTCGAGAACCCTCGGAAGCATCAGAAGCAGGGTCGGCGACGGAGCTTTCATCCGAGCCGACGAGACCGACCACTCCTTACTCGACGTCATACAGACCCACTTCGTCAACGTCCAGTACAACAAACCGCCCGTCAGGCACCGCGTCGCCGTGTACAAGTACGCCGGTGACGTGTCACGGCTGACGGACGCGGAGACCACCGTCGAGGTCACCGACGTCTTCTCCGTGAGCGACGTCACCAGGTTCCTCAACAGGTGGAACGAGCTCGAGACGTGCCTCACGCCGTGCAGCATCGTGGATATCGGAGTCGGTAACGCGCACGTGGACACGATACCCAAGGATGCCGCGCTTCTTCGCTGCTTCGCGGTGATGGAGCGACTCGGCGTGAGCGGCCTGGGCGTGACCGACGAAGGGAAGCTGATCGGGTCGGTGTCCGAGTCGGACCTTCGAAGGATCACCGCCGATCGCCTCGACGTGCTCGCCATGCCCGTCGGTGAGTTCATCGGTAAGCTACACGCGCTCGCGGGCGAGGATAACCCGCTACGCGAGGACCAGATGGCGCTCGCGAGGGCGCACCCGCTCTTCCGCGGTGTGCTCAAGACCGGGGAGATGACCGGCGGACGGCTCAACGTGACCATATCGCCGAAGGCTACACTCCTGGAGGTGATCCGGGCGCTCGCTCGCAACAGGGTGCACCGAGTGTACGCCGTGAACGAAGAAGCCGGTGCGGTGGATCGGGTGGTGACGCACTCAGACCTCGTTCGGTTCTTTGCCATGTTCGCACCTTCCGACTGAGCGACGGTGAACGCGACGCGCTGCACGGATGCGATTTTTCTTCGCTTCCCGGGATGAAATCGCACCCGTGCATAAATACTGTTCAACACTACCGAAGGTACACAACGTTTACTTTCTAGAATCTTCGTCGAGAGCAGCGAGGGACGCCGCCGCCGCCTGGTCCATCGCGGACAGTATCCTCTTCTCCTTGTCCGAATACTCGCCTTTCTTACCCTCCGCCTCCAGCTTTGCCGACGTCGCCGCCTCGGCTGCCCACAAGGCTCCCTCGTCCTGCTCCTCCCTCACCTCCGCCTTTGCCCTCTTCTCCGTCTCGCTCTCCTCCCCAATCTCGTCCAACGACATCATCATGTCCGAGGCGTCGATGCCTTCCTCCTCCAGGATCTGCGAGAATAAATCAGTGGCGTAGGTGGTCACCCCGACGCTGATCAGCACCAGCGCGACTGTCTCAAACACCAACACCGTCTGCGCCTGTTCCTTCATGGCGTCGCTCTCAAACGCCGCCTGAAGCAGCAGCGAACCGAGGTACGCGTCCACGAACGCCGTCTTGGACGAGCCGATGAAGTGCGCCGCGAAGAACTCGGGGAACTTTAGCGGGGTCATGCCGCACACGTACCAGTTACCCGACAGCGGGATGGGCAGAATCGGGCACAGCCGCAGGAGCAGGGCGGATTTGAACCCCTCAGTCAACGGCCACTCCGACTCTGGAAATTGCGTCGAGTCGAACCTGCGGCTGAGCGCCTGGAACCACTTGCTCTCACCCACCGTCGGGTTATCCTTCCACTTGAGCCCGAGCGCCTTCTCCCGCAGCACGGTCCTGCCGAGCCAAAAGTTGAGACTCGCCGCCATGGTGGACGCGAGCGAAGTGAAAAACGTGCCGCCCAGCACGCCCCCAAACCCCGCCGGTGACACCACCGGCAGAATGAAGCCGATGGGCAGGAACTCGTCCGTCATCGTCAGCTTCTCCGCCGCGAATAGACCAAAGTACACCGCGAACACCAGACCCACGTTGAGACCCTGGAGCTGGTCCAGGTAGCCGCTGAGCTCGGCTCGCGGGGGCAGGTTGAAAAACTCAGCGAGCTCGTCAAAGCCGCCCACCGCCTGAAGCGCGGCGATTCGGGGCAGCGCCAGACGCAGGAGGACGCCCGCGATGGCGACGTTGACCGCTCCGGTCACGAGCGGCGCCGCGTCCTTCACCGCGTCGCTGTTGACCAGCTTATCCCACTTTGCACCCCAGTACGAACCCACCTTTTCGCCCACCTGCTCCGCGGCGAGTTCCTGTTCCTTCCACCTCGCGTCGTCCCACTGCTCACCGGGCTGGGGCCTGGCCCTGGCGGCGTCCAGGGTGGCGAGGAGATCGACCGCCTCCGATAGGTAGTCCTCCTTGAGGGGCTTGGTGGCGAGCTTCAGCTCCTGCCACATCCCCGAGAGCAGCTCGCCGGTTGGCTTCCTCTCCTTCTTTCTGGATTTCATGTCGCCGTCGGCCGACACGGCGCCGGGCTCTCCGTCTTGTTTGGCCGCCGCGCGAACCGATCGCGTCAGCTGGCGTCGTGTCGAGGCATTGGTACCGACGCGAGCCGGCCTCGAATCGCGTCGCGTCCCAGGGGCCCATCCCCGATGAGATGAAGCCCTCGCCTCGCAGCGGTGGGCACGCAAACCGGATTTTCCCACGGGCTGCGCCCACGCCGGGGCGGCGAGCATCGCGCTCGACGACATCCCGCGGATCGACGGGTCACAAGGTCGCCCGAGCCGTCGTTGGTACGCAGCGGGTCAACTCGTGCGTCGCGTGTAACTGTTTCACCCGAGTCCCGCGGCTTCTTATGACCTTATCGGTTTCGCGGGAAGAATCTTCGACTGGTCGACGTGTCAACAAGCTGAGAGTTTCAAAGAGAGTTCGTCGTCACACATACAGATGGGGGTGCTACGGCTATCAGCAATTCGGAGCGTTCTCGCACGACCCGTCGGGAAACGCGTCCAGCGCCTTCTTCTTCCCGTCCACAAAGTACGCCCAGATCGCCTTCATTCGCTCCCACTTGTCCGGATGGTAGTTCACGTGCACCATCGCCGGCTTCAGGTTCCGCATGCACTTCCTCGAATGCCTACAGTGCACAAACAGCGTCTTGCTGTTCATGAAGACGTCGATTTTCATCACCCTGGTGGTCACTCCGGGGTTCACGTGATCGCCGTGCGAGGGGAAGAACATCTCCTCGTTGTACACCGCCTGGTCCCACTCCTTGGCCCGCGTCAGCCGCGCGGTGATCCCGTCCATGAACCGCACCGTCCGTTCACTCGGCTTTAAGTAAAACAGACCCGAGTTCATCGCAAACACCCGCATGGTCTGCGCGTACCTCGCCCAGCCCATGCTCGGGTCGTCGATGCCGTCGTTCCACCCGTACGCGGATCGCGGATCGTACCCGTCGCTGAGTCCCTCCACGTCGCTGTCCCGGTAGAGGTGATCGAACGGGTTAGCTAGCGTCACGATGTCGACGTCGGACAACAGCACCGAGTACCCGAGCACGAGAAACTCCCGGAGGATGTGGAACTTTTGCGCCGATATCCCGTGGTTGGTCTCGTCCCCGTCCGCCAACGCCTTCTTCTCCCTGTACCAGTACGGCACCCCGAGCTTCTCCATCGTCCCCGCGACCTGCTCGTCGAGGCATATCACCACGTAGTTCTTCACCTTGGACCGCCGCACGCCGTCGAGCCAGGTCCGGAGCATACCGTGATCGCCGTCCTCGCTGATGAGGGCCTTGTTGCTCACAGCGGCGAGGACCTCGCCGTCGGGGGCGACCTTCTGGAGGATCGCCCTGAGGGTCTCATCGCCTTTCTCGGCGCCCGTCGCCGCGGGAGCCGTCTCGGGTGTCCACCACACGCCGGGCATCGACCCGGCATTGTCGCCACCCACGCTGAGCGCCCTGGCCGAGGACCCTGACCCCGCATCACCGGCGTGCTCGGCGTCGTGCAGCGTGGCGTACTTGGAGAGTCTCGCGGGTGGGTGCCCGCTCATCGCGTCGAAAGCCCCGGGTCCGTCGCATCTGGGGCACTCGGTGCCCGCGGCCCTGGTGCCGTAATTCCCGATCGGCCCGGGGGAGGGGCGCGCCCACTCGGTGACGGTGGAGGCGAGGGCCCCCGCGGCGACCCCAAGGAAGAGCGCGGTCAGGATCCTCGAGTCGGCACCGCCCGAGGAGCCCCGCGCATTGGCGCGAGAACCCCTCAGGGGCGTGTGCAGCGGGCTCATCGCCGCCATGGGGCCGCGTCAAGATTTGTCTCTTCGGCTCCGACGAAGCGACGTCATCTCGCCAAAAAAGTGGATGGAGTGAGCCGCGTTGCCACAACGCCGCTGCGCCTGACACGCGTCGCACAAGTCACACCGGACGCCATGGCACAGTCCCTCGCTGGCCGTTGCGCCTATGTCGCCGCCCGCGCCAAGCTCCCCGTCGCCTCCAAGGCGGCTCGCGTCACCTCCCGTCGCAACGCGATGGTGCCGGCGGCGGTGAGCCGGATTGGAGTCGCGCGCAACTCCTCCGCCGCTCGCGGCTCCAGGACGGCCACCAAGGCCAGCGCGGACGACCTGATCTACCGCGTGATGTCAGCTAACCAGGAGGTGAGCGTCATCTCCGTCGTCGGTACCAAGGTGGTGGCCGACGCGGTGAGCCGCCACAAGACGGCGCCCACAGCCTCCGCCGCGCTCGGCCGCAGCATGCTCAGCGCCATCCTCCTGGGCACCTTCAAGGGCGACGACGAGAACACGCAGGTGACGTTCAAGGGCGACGGGCCCATCGGACAGATCATCGCCATCTCGGACAACACCGGCCAGGTGAAGGGCCTGGTGTCCAACCCCAACGCGGATCCCCCGCTGCGGCCGGATGGCAAGCTCAACGTGGGCGCCGCGGTGGGCCAAGGCTTCCTCACCGTCGCCAGGTCGCACCCATCGTGGAAGGCGCCGTTCACGGGTACGGTCCAGATCGCCTCGGGGGAGATCGCGGAGGACATCGCGGTCTACCTGCAGGACTCCGAGCAGGTCAACAGCGCCGTGGCCGTGGGCGTGAGCCTCGACCGCGACCTCAACGTCAGGAGCGCGGGCGGCTACATGGTGCAGGTGCTTCCCTTCGCGTCCGACGAGACCATCGAGAAGCTGGAGCGGTCCATCACCTCCCTGAAGTCCACGACGGACATGATCGCGGACGGTCTGAGCGCCAAGGAGATGGCCGAGAAGGTGTTGGGCGAGCTCGGGTCGCTCCCGGAGGTTGCCGCGGAGTCTGTCCCCTCTTACGGTCCGTGCTGCCGCGACGACCTTCGAGGGCGGATGATGCGCGCGCTGGCGTCGATGGGGAAGAAGGAGGTGGACTCCATCATCGAGGAGCAGGGACAGGTGGAGATGACGTGCGAGTTCTGCAAGGAGAGCATCGTGTTCAAGGAGGATGACCTGAGCGCGGCGAGCCAGGAGATCTGATAAAAACTTAATAATATTCACACGTCAACTTGCGCACTGTTGAACGAACAAAAGAATCATCGGGTCCAGTTGACCCAGGAAGCGACTGAGCCCATCGACGTGACGTCGTCCTCCTCCTCCATGTCCAGGCCGACGTCGTCGTCGTCGGTACCGTCGTAAACCCCCGCCAGCGAGGTCTGCACGGGCCCAGCCTCCATCGCGGCTTCAACCGCCATCACATACCGCCTCATCCTGTGCGACTCGAGCCGATCCTTGCGCTCCTCCGCGCTCATGGCCCGTAGCTGCCACAGGCGCAGGAAGATCGTGGGACCCTCTCGGTGTCGCGCCACGGCCTTCTCGGCGTCGGCGGCGGACTCGGTCGATATCACCGCAGGCTCCTCCGCCGCGCCCTCGGAGGCGGCGCCGATCCGGGAAATTTCCGTCTCGTCGTCCGACATGGACGCGGACGCGCGCTCCCACTCGCTCGCCGCCGCGGCAGCCGCCTGGGTCGCGCCGCCCTCCGTCTCCGCCAGCCGCACGAAGAGTTCACCCTCCACGTCGTCGAACGGGGCGATCTCCTCGGCGTTTACGTCGGCGGCGGCCGGGACGTGCGCCCACTCGGCAACCTCCGCGGCCCACTCCGTGTCCGGCGTGTTGGGCGCGGCGAGGGCCGTCGCGGAGAGCGCGAGGGCCCCGGACGGTGACGCCAACGATGCGTACGCGGAGGGCGCCAGCGCGGCAGCCTTCTCGCGTCGACGCGCTATGGCTTCCTGGAGCGCGGTTCGAAGGTTTGCGAGTCGCCTTCGCGCCTGCCACCACCTCGCTCGCCTCGCGGGTGTGGCGTCCGTGGCGTCCATGGTGGCGTCGATGGACGGCTGGTAGTCGTCGTCTTCGTCCTCGGTGTCCTCCGGCCCGCACTCTTCAGCCGGGGCGGATTTTCCTTCGCCACCCGCGGCGTATCGAAGGTGCGCTCGCTGTCGCCACAAAATTCCCGCGTTGCCCCACTCCCTCGAGAGAGGAGCGTACTTCCCGGGGGTGTCGTTGTCGAGCATGATGCCCTCGCCGAGGTGGACGTACGGCTTGCGCACGAACGGTCGAGACATGGGAAGGAGCGGGATGATGTCGTCCTTCTGAACCACGCGGAGCACGTTGAGTTTCTCCGCCGCCTCCCTCGTCTCTCTCGGCCCGAGCTTTGGGGCTCCAAAGGTGACAACCTTGTTCACCTCGATCCCGGCAGCCTTGTACAGGAGACCGACGGCGACGGCGACCGCGCCACCGAGGGAGTGCCCGGTGAGCTGGACGGTGTAGCCGGGGACGATGTGCGGCGCGAGCGTGTCGACGCACTCCCTCGCCACCACCCTGTACCCCTTGTGCATGGGGAGGTGGTCCGTGCACCCCTTGCGCGCAAACTCGGTGGGATCCGCCTCGAAGTCGATGTTCGAGCACTCGTCGTCCTCGTCGAAGCTCCCGCTGCCGTCGCCCGAGTCCTTGTCGACGGAGCCCCGAAGGAACGAGAAAGATCCGGAGAGGGACCGACCGACCATGGCGAGTCGACCAGACGCAGTCACCGGGTTCGAAGACAGCCGAATGTTTTGAACCACGTTCGTCAGGTTCCTCGTGCCCCTGAACGAGATGGTGTGCGTCTTGGTAGTGTGGTTGGTGGCGACGAACACGCGCTGTTGCACGCGGTCCAGGTCCATCACGGTCACGTCCTCGCGCGTCCCGGCGAAAAACTCGCGAATCGTCTCGGGCTCCTCGCCGTTGAGCGTCGCGATGCGGGCAAACCTCAGGAGCTCCTCGAAGGTCCCGACGACGGGCAGAGGCGGGTGCGTCAGCGCGCGGGACTTGCTCTTGAGCTCCCGCACCTTGGATTTCAACCTCTCGGCGGCGCCGGTCAGACCGTCGCGCACCGCGTCGCGCGCGTCCCTGGCCGACGATCTCAGCTCATCGAGCTGAACCGGACCTCGATCCGAGTTCAACCCGGTGGGAACCGAGAAGGTCTCCGCCTCGCCGGTGTCGGGGTTGACGCGGGTGGAGAGGATGGACCCGAGCACGTCGGTCCGTGGTTTCGAAATGGACCCGAGAACACCGGTCCGGGGTGTCGTCTCGGCCTTGGACGACGGCGCATCCGCCGCATCCGACGACTCGTTTCGAGTTTTCGAGCCTCTGAGAAACGGCAGCCTCCGCCTGGCGGGCTCCTCCTTCGCCGCGTCATCCTTGTCGCCGGCCTCCTCCTCCTTGACCTGCGTCCCCGGGCCGAATATGACGCGGCTGGACACGTCGCGCCTGCTCGAGTCGAACCTGAGGCCCGACCGCAGCGGGTGCGGCAGGCCCTTCGGGTTGAATGTCTCCCTCGGCGCGTGAGAATTTGGCCGCGCGGCTCCTCCGCCGCGAATGGCTGCGGGGAGCACGCCGCGCGCACGAACTCCCGCGCGAGGCGCGACGGAGTACAACATCTCGAGGCTCTACGATGCGTCGAATGGAGGGTAGTTCGGTCAGTTCGGGTCGAAGCGCGTGCGTCCCGGGACGCGTGGAAGATGGGTAGACCAGACCGACACGATGACGGAAATGGGCGCCAACGTTTTGCCGGCGCGAAACGAAGGGACCGAGGTCGCGGGTGCTCACCGAGGCGATGAAGGTCGACATCGTTTTTGTTTACTTGTGTTTAGTGTGCGTTGTGTCACCGGCGTCTCCACGCCGTGTCTGTGTATGTGTGTCTTGGTCGGCCCGCGATTGGGGCGGCGTCGCGCGGAAGATCCCAAGCGACGAAAGCGGGGAGACAACAGCCGGGAGCACCCGACTGGTGACTGCCGACTCGCGGCTCGATGGGGTCGAAGAGAGGGCGAGGGGAAGAGTCCCTCTCCTGTCTCTTCGCGAGAGAGCCAGCGGCGCGACGACGCGGTGTTGCGTGCGACAGCGGCGCGTGAAGTGCCACTCGAGAGGGATATTCTTTATTTGCCAGGCAGGCCGCCTCCACACACGTGGAGGTTTTTCCTGGTTTTTTTTCAGCGGCAAAAATGAACCAAAAACGACGAGTCAATCGACGAAGGGTCGAATCGCGAATCGCGGCTTCGAGCATCTGATGACGGAGCTGGTGGGGAAGGAGGTGTTTGCATATGCCGTATTTACATATTGAAAAACTGCTTTGGTAATGTGTAAAGTTATAATCGAGCCCGCCTCGTGCCAGGCGTCGGCGGATAATATGATCCCGCCGACGTCACGAGCGCGCGCCCGCGCGCCCCTCCGCTGTCGCCGCCCCCCCTCAAACGGGAGGCTTCGTCATCGTCGAAAAAATAATTTCAACTCCCCCAAACACCCTCTACTAAACCCCTTAACGCGCGTTGCCAAAGTTTCCGCGCTGGCGGATGCCCGCCAGCTTGGAGGACATCAGGAACGCCAGCTCCAGCGCCTGCGACGCGTTCAGCCTCGGGTCGCATTGGGTCATGTAGCGCAGCTCCAGGTCTCCGATGGTCACCTCCGCGGTGCCTCCGGTGCACTCCGTGACGTTCTGGCCAGTCATCTCCAGGTGGACGCCGCCCGGGTGGGTGCCCATCTGCTCGTGCACCTCGAAGAACGCCATGATCTCGTCGCGGACCCTCTCGAACGGACGGGTCTTATAGCCGCTGTCCGTCTTGACCGTGTTGCCGTGCATGGGATCAGTCACCCACAGGACGTTGAGACCGGCGTCCTCGATGGCCTGGATCAGCCGGGGCAGGTGCTCGCGGAGCTTCTCGGCGCCCATGCGGGAGATGAGCGTGATGCGGCCGGGCACGTTCTCGGGGTTGAGCTGCTTGACCAGCGAGACGACGGAATCGCCGTCGGACTTGTCGCTGATCTTGATCCCGATGGGGTTGGAGATGCCGCGGAAGTACTCCATGTGAGCGCCGTCGGGCTGCCTGGTGCGCTCGCCGCACCACAGGAAGTGCGCGCTGCACCCGTAGTACTCCTCGGTGGTGGAGTCCAGGCGGGTGAGACGCTCCTCGTACCCGAGGTGGAGCGCCTCGTGCGCGGTGAAGAAGTCGGTGGACTGCATGTTGGGGCTGTCCTCGTCGATGCCGCACGCGTTCATGAATGCGAGCGCAGAGTCAATCTTGTCGGCGAGGGCGCGGTAGTCCGCGCCCCTCTCCTGGTCCTCCATGAAGTCGAGGTTCCACTTGGTGACACGCTGCAGGGAGGCGTAACCGCCGTTGGAGAAGGCGCGGAGGAGGTTGAGGGTCGAGCAGGACTGGTCGTACGCCTTGAGAAGGCGCCCCGGGTCGGGGCGGCGCGCCTCGGGGGTGAACTCGGAGGAGTTGATGTTGTCGCCGCGGTAGGAGGGAAGGGAGACGCCGTTGATGGTCTCGAGGTCTTCGGACCTGGGCTTGGCGAACTGACCCGCCATGCGGCCCAGCTTCACGACGGGCACGCCGGCGCCGTACATGAGGATGACGGACATCTGGAGGAGGACGCGGTAGGTGTCCCTCACGTTGTCGGCGCCAAACTCCTCAAACGACTCGGCGCAGTCGCCGCCAAAGAGGACGAACGCGTTGCCCGCGGCGGCGTTGGCGAGCTGCGCCTGGAGGGACCTGGCCTCACCCGCGAACACGAGCGGGGGACGGGTGGCGATCTCCTCCAAGACGGTCTCGAGCTCAGCCTCGTCGTCGTAGTTGGGCTGCTGGAGCGCCCCGCGCGCCTGCCAAGAGTCGGGCTTCCAGTCCTTGAGGGAGGCGCCTGTGGCGGAGACCTCCTTGTTCGCGCCGCGCTCGCCGAGGAACGCGTCGGTCTGCATGATGGCACTGATGGGCCTGCGGAGAGGGAGGGGAAATGGGGGAAATGGGGGAAGGGGAGGGTCAGCGACGGTCCGAGGCGTGGGGGCGATTTTCGTTAATCGTTCGCAATTCGCGAAGAGTCGGGACGCGGGGACGAGGTGGCGCGATCTCGAGTCTCGGGAAGCTCACCTGGCGGTCATGGCGCGACGGGCGCGAACCGAGGTACGGGCGACGCCCGCCATGGGGTTAGACGCCCTGAGGCTGAGGGATCGCGCGGACATGGCGGCCATGCTGGACTCCTGTGGCGGGAGGACGGGGCAATGTCGGGGTTAGGGCGTTGGTCGTGGAGGCCTCGGGTGCGCGTCGGGATGTGCGACGGAGGGGCGGTCAAAGGCGCGGGATCGGGTCCGAAACGCGTCGATCGCCTCGAGAACGCCGCGAACGTCGCGCCGAGAACGTGATCGAGACGAGGGGACGATCCGAACCCATCGCGGGGACGCCTCCGACCGAGCCGCCTCCGATGCTTTATCTCGAGGAGATATAAAGCGAGGGGGCCCGGACGGACGATTTGATGGGCTCGATTGAGACGCGCCGCGGGGACGTGCGCGTCGCGGCGGGGCCCAACAAACGTCGGTCGCCGTTGGACGGTACTATCACGGCTCGGGGTGCTCACCTCGAAGGTTCTGTGGTTGTTTCTGGCGACGAGCGGCGGGGCCGTTCGCGCGACAAAAGAGCGGATGCCCCCGTGAGCCAAACGACGTTTTCAACGACGCAACGTTAGATTTTTTCGCAGCCGCCGATTTTTCGCGGAATCGGTCGGTCGTCACAATGTACGGACACCCCACACAACAGGTGGGCACTGAAGATATTTCTCAAAGTGCAGGAGATCGCACTTCGACTTGGGAGATGGGCAAGGGAGAAGCGTGTTGTTTTTAATTTTCGAGACGGCAATTGTTTGTATGAGCAAACATGCAGGAAACACCACCAAACACCTACTCGATTCTCAAGCGCCAATTCCTTACCAGACAAGCAGTTTCACGCGCGAGTTTTCGCTCTCCACCAATCAGAGCGCGGCCTCGAGGTGAACGTTTCACGGTTTTGCCGGGGAAAGTCTATTTTCAAGTATTACCCGCGCCCCGACCCTTCGTTACACAACGCGCCACCAACGCACGCAGGGCCAGTGCACTCGGCAATACCCGGGTCCGGCCACAACCACACACACCGCCGAACGTCCTCGGCGACCGCGAAGCGTTTATACGTACTCGGCGCGGCACGCACTCGCCACCTTCCGGCTCTCGAGTTCCCAGCGCAATGCTCACTCTGGCCCGTTTATTCCCGGCGACTGCGGTCCCCGGAGTCCGCGCCGAGCGCGCGCCTCTGAAGACCGTGTGCCGTGCGACCGGCGGCGGTCGACGCAACAACTCGCGAAGCCCCAAGACGAAGCCTCAGAACGTCGCCCCCGGGCGCGCGTCCACCAAAGGTACGCGGTGTTTCACGCCCCGTCGTCGGGAAATGCGTTCAAACCATATTCCTTTTTACCCGACACGGTTCCTTCCCGAAACACGGCGCTCCGATCGCGCGCGAACGCGTTTGCACCCACGAAGCGATCCAGACGCATCGACGACCATCCCATCGCATCGACTGACCTCGTTTCTCACCCCTTCGCGTCCGATACAGCCTCCGTCTCGACCGGTAAAAACACCGTGGACTCGAGCGTTCACGCGACCGCCTTCGATGCCCCGTTCGACGACGCTCCAGCTCCCGTCGCCCCGGCCACCCCGGTCAATACCCCGGCCGCTCCGAGGGAGACCAAAGTCTACGACGATGTTGACTGCATCATCGAGGTGCGTTTCCGTCCCCGATATCCACCCTTTGCTCCCCGTGGGGTCCGGAGCGACCCGAACTTCGGCCCCGTTCGTTTTAAAAACGTCGATTGAGAATTGACAGCCTGGCACGCAACCGACGCGCTGACCTCGTTCCCCCGCGTCCCACGCATTCGATTCGCAGATGTTACCCGATGACGTTAGGGGCATACTTAGGGCGCACCCCAACAGGGACCAGCTCCTCGAGGTCGTCCTCGCCCTCGGCCGCAGGCCCGAGGCGAGGTTCGCCGGCGACATCGCCAACGAGTTTCTCCGCGACGAGGTGATCTCGCAGGCGGACCTGGACGCGGCGGAGACGTCCGTCGGTGATTTCGGCGGGGATAACAGGGCGGGGATCGAGGGTACCCTGCACCGCATATCGGCCATCAGGAACAGGAGTGGAAAGATCGTGGGGCTCACCTGCAGGGTCGGCCGGGCGGTGACTGGCCACGTGGAGATGATTGAGGACATGCTGACGGGCAACGAGTCCATCCTGTTCCTCGGCAGGCCGGGCGTCGGCAAGACCACCGTGATCCGCGAGATCGCGCGTGTTCTCTCCGATGAGCTCGGTAAGAGGGTCGTGATCATCGACACCAGCAACGAGATCGGCGGCGACGGAGACATTCCCCACCGCGCCATCGGCAGCGCGCGTCGCATGCAGGTGCCCGACCCGGCGCAGCAGCACCAGATCATGATCGAGGCGGTGGAGAACCACATGCCGGAGGTGATCATCGTCGATGAGATCGGCACAGAGGCGGAAGCCATCGCGTGCAGGACCATCGCGGAGCGCGGCGTGCAGCTCGTGGGCACAGCGCACGGCCAGCTCCTGGAGAACCTCATCAAGAACCCCACGCTGACTGACCTCGTCGGCGGCGTGCAGTCTGTGACGCTGGGCGACGACGAGGCGCGCGCGAGGGGATGCCAGAAGACCATCATGGAGCGTCAGGCGCCCCCCACCTTTCCCATCCTCATCGAGATGCACGAGCGCTCGATGTGGGTCGCGCACAACGTCGAGGAGAGTGTCGACGAGGTGCTCGCCGGCGGCAGGCCCATGGTGCAGATGCGCTCCAGGGACCAGAACACTGGCCAGGTTCGCTTCAACCGCACGGTGTACGACATGGACGTGTTTTTGTCCCAGAAGAACGTCGCGTACACCCTCGGGTCCATGGGCGGCCTCATGGGCGCCACCACGGACCTGGCGGAGGCGAGGGTTTTCGGGCTGGCGGAGGAGAACATGGCCAACAACGCCGTCAACAACGCGGGCTGGTCGCCGAACGACGTGCAGGGAACCAACGACTCCGTCGACGATCCCTACGCGTGGGCGCAGAACCTGGGCATGGTTCCCGATAAGGATGCGCTCGAGGCGATGGGCGCGCACGGGTACGTCGGGACTGGCAAGCGCGGCAACGGGAGGCAGTCGAAGAGGGGGCGCCAGGGGCCCAGGGCGTTTCGCTAAGATTGCGAGGCACCTTTGAAGAACATTCATCACGGAGAGATCCCATCGGCGATTGAAAGAGCACGCGAGCCGATGATTGTACCAACACGCGCACGACTGACGATTTGTCGCACGCGAGCATGTTGTTTTATTGCATTTTGTTTTTGGTTGTAACGGACAACAGGAGAGAATTCTAAATCTTGCACTTCTAAATACTGCGCACGGCCACGGCGTCAAACCAAGGACGAATAATCAGCCCATGCCAAAAACCTTCCTGAGTTCCCTGTCCTCGTTCGTACGCTTCATCGACGCGGGCGGCTGCACCATCACCGGAGTGATCTGGTCCGGGACGGCCATGGACTTGGGCGCGTACTCCACCGCCTCAACCTTCATCACCGTGGGTTTAAACTCGTCCGCCTTCCTCGCCTCCTTCTTGGGCGATTTCTTCCCGACGCCAAGGAAGTGACCCTTCCTCGGCGACTGCCCCCTCGACTTGGGTCCCCCTTCCTTCCGCGGGGACCCGCCCCGCAGCGCCTCCATCACCGAGAACACCCCCGCGGGTGCCGCCACGAGGATGTCGCGGATGATCCTCCTGCGAATGCGGTTCAGGCGGTGGTTGCGACTCGGCGAGTCGACGTTCTCCCCGTCCACCGCGATGTCCACCTCCACGCCGTCGCCCCGAGGGGTGAGAGCCACCTTGGCGACGTCCGTCCCGGTGGACGCGTCGCTGTTCGTCGAGTTCTCCCGTCCCCTTCGCTCCGCGGGTCGGCGCGGCGAGAATAATTCGTCCCACTCGCCGCCCTCGTCGTCGCTGCCCCCCCGCGAGGTCTGCACCGCCTTGCTCGGGGAGAGGAGCGTCCTCCGCGCAGTCTGCACCGACCTGGACGGCGTCCCGCGGTAGTTCGACGCCGGCGACGACGGGGACCGCGGCGACGCGACGCCGTACGCCCGGGCCCTTCGAGCCGCCTGCTCGCGGAGGTACTCCTCGACGACATCCTCCGCCCTCGACCGACCCGCGCGCCGGTTCCGTCTCTTGTCGTCCTCGTCGTCCTCGTCGTCGGCGATCATGTCCGCGAGGGTGTTGTGGAGGACGGCGCGGCGCATCTGGGACGCGCGCTCCTGCTCCGCGGCGAGTACCTCGCGCCTGCGCCGGGTCTCGTCGAGGGACCAGTCCAGCCGGCGCCGCACCTCCTTGGCCTCGGCGATCGCGGCGGCTCCGTCCGCGCCGGCGCCGCCCTCGACGCTCCGCACGTCCTCGTCGATGGCGTTGAATAACGCGCCCGCCGCGTCGGACGCTTTTGAGGCGTGCGCGTACTGCCTTCGCTCGGCGGCGATCGTTAGCTCCGATCGGTCGCGCTCGAGCTTGGCGTGGTAGCCCATCAGGTCGTCGAAGACGATCTTGGCCTCCCGCTCCGGTTCCTTCCCGGTGGTCAGGTTCTCGGCTTTCCTGGCGAGGGCGTTGAGTTCGGTGATGTCGGCCTCGGGGTTGCCCGCGAGCGCCGCGTGCTCCTCGCCGGCCTCCTCCGCGAGGCGCAGCAGGTTGGTGAGCGACTCTGGGACGGAAGCGGAATTTTCGGAGGAGGTCTCCCAGGCGAGCACCCGGTCGACGTCGGCGGTCATGGCGCCGCGAGGGATCGAAACCCGCCTTGGACGCGTCGAATGGCTTGGAAAGAAACGCGCGCTCGGTCGAGCGGTCGCGTCGTCCACGTGCGCGTGTAGGGCGCGCGAAGTGAAGTGGGCGCCGCCCGATCATCTTCGATAATTCCCGCCAACTCAGAAAAAGTCAGCTGCGAAGTATCTTGAGCTCATTGTGGCCGGCGCGATGGACGAAGTGGCCGCCGAGGACCATGAGACGCGGACGAAGATCGCGTTTAACCTCGGCGAGGCACTGGAGGATCCCTCGCCTCTGTTCGACCTGGCACGCGCGGTCGAGGAGGCGCTCTTCGCGAGCAAAGGGAGGGACGCGAGGGACCCGTCCTACCGGTCCTCCGCGAGAACACTCGCTGCGAACCTTCGGCGCAATGGCACCCTGCGCAAGAGGGTGCTGGACGGCGAGCTGAGCCCCGAGGCGCTGTGCGAGCTGTCGCCGGACGAGCTCGCGACCGACGACATGAAGCGGAAGCGGGAGAAGATGGAGGAGCGGTCGTACAAGCGGCGCACGCGGACCACCTCCGACACCCTCACGGACACGACAAAGTACCACTGCAAGGAGTGCGATTCCACGGACTGCGCGTACGCGGACCTCAAGGGGCACCGAGATATACGCAAGAACGAGACGTGGGGTTCGAACGAGAGCGCGGACGACGCGAGGGTGATGGTGGTGTGCAAGGAATGCCGCGCGGAGTGGAACGAGACCGTGCTGTAGCGGGGCCGGGGGGTCTGTGTGTTTGCACGTAGACATAAATAGATAAATAGCAAATAGGTATATTAGAACGGAACCATGGTTAATCTTTCATACTCACTTTTCTGTACTCGCGTCTGCAGTAGACGGTAGTAAATCTTAATAACGTCCCTATTTGCCCGTACGACGAGTATTTCGAGGCGGTCTCCCTGAGGCCGCGGGGCTTTCTCTTCAGCGAAGGAGCCCTCGTCACCTTCGCCACTTGGAAAGCGCGGACGTCGCGCGGGAGTCGTCGGTCAGTCTCGGAGATGACGCACGTTTCTTTCAGGGGTACAGGTCCCACGCTGGGCGACAACGTCGGCCTCGTCGCCGCGCTCATCGCGGTGGTGGTGGCGCAGGTGCTCAAGCCGTTCAGTGCGTGGGCCATTACGGGGCGATTCAAGGCGTCGCTCATGGTGGGAAGCGGCGGGTTCCCTTCGTCGCACTCGTCCCTGGTCACCGCGCTGGCCACGGGCACGGCGTGTCAGGCGGGACTCGGGGACCCGGCGTTCGCGACGGCGCTCGTGCTCGCGCTCGTGGTACGTCCTCACCTCGTCAACACCCATTTTTATTCCGTTCCAGCCGTTGCGTCGCTTTTCGCCCCCTCGCCCTTTACGCGCGCCAAGACGCTGACCTCAGCCCGATCGACCGCGATTTTGTGACAGGTGATGTACGACGCCATGGGGGTGCGGAGGCAGGCTGGCATGCACGCCACCGCCATCAACAACCTGGTCACGGCGTTCCCGTCGGACCACAACTTTCGGAACCGGGGGCACGGCCGCGGCGAGGACGCGGCGGCGCCGCTCGAGGCGGGACTCATGGGGAACGCCGGCGGTGGAGGGTACGCCAGTGGAGACACGAGCGAGGTGGATGGGCTGCTCGGGGGCAGGAGCGGCAGGGGCAACGAGGCGAACACCGGCGAGAGCATTCAGGACAGCCTCCAGAGGGGCTTCCAGGATTTCCTCGACCAGATCCAGGCCAGGCCGCTGCGCGAGCACATCGGTCACACCCCCGTGCAGGTGCTGGCAGGAGCGATACTCGGCGTGGTCGTGGGTGCGACGTATGCGTGGGCGCTCGGAGACGACATCCTCGCGGGCGTATAAGATGAGAAGGGAGGAGTCGATCCTCGTAAACTAGTAGGTACATAAATCAACAGCAGGCGTTGAGCTCTCGCGACACGTCCCACCCATCGCGAAACGTCCCACCCATCCTCACCCGCCCCCGACGTCCATCCTCCCCCGCCCCCGGCCTCCTCCTCCCTCCACGTCTTGGGTAGCTCCAGCCCGTCTCCCGTCAGCAGCGCGAAGAGCCGCTTCTTGTCCTTCAGGTCCCCGTGCCGCAACGAGAGCACGTGCTGATGCGACCCGACCACGTCCAGCGGCACGAACATCTGCGACGCCATCTCCCCGAGCGCATCCGCCGGTAGGTCCCTCAGCGGCGGCAGCACATCCGCCGGGTCGAAGTCCTTGTCCACCCTGTGCCCCCAGAAGTCCATCGTGCTGATCCGAACCCGCGTCCTGTGGTTCGTCCCGTGCTTGGTGCCTTTTGCCCGAACCATGCTCAGCTCACCGACGTACCTGCTCGCGTAGTACTGCAGGGCCAGGGAACACGCGCCCGCGCCACCCACCACCGCCGCGACCGCCGCCGCCGTGCCCGTCGCCACGGGCTCGTTGCTGAACACCGCGGTGAGGGGCACGACCAGCGAGGACACTCCCATGAGCTGGAACACCTTGAACCGAACGAGGGTGCGAAACGTCAACAGCCACGGCCCGCGATACAATACGTGCTTGGCGACGGCGCCGTTCCCCGGCGCGTCGTCGCTCGCGTTGGGGGCACCGGCCGCGGACGGCGGCGGCGGAGGGGACGCAGAAGGCGCCGATGCCGCGAACCCGCGCGCGGTACCGTGATGACCAACACGGTCCGATCCGACCGCGACGATCGACGCCGGTTGGATGCCCCTGAGCGCCGCCGACGCCAGCGCGGGGGCGAACGACGGCGCGCGTGAGAGAGTGACGGGCGCGACGTACGCGGATGGCCCCGTGGCCGTCGCGAATCTCGCGAGCAAGGTTGCCCCTCGCCTCGACATCCGCCCCGTGCTCCAAGAAGAATGAAAATTGGATCTCCCGTCGGGATGATACATAACAACGCCGCGCCATGGCCGCCACGTTGGCGGCTGCGAGCGCGCGGCCGGTCAGCCAACCACGAGTTAGACAGCATCCGTGTGTGTGCAAATATGCGGGGGCGGGGCGTCCGTCACCGCGGGTCATCGCACGAGGCGTCGCGGAGGACGACGACGATGGGCTTGGGGATTTGGCTAACAACATCCACGAGGGTGAGTCGCGGCGCAGGACGTGCGCCGCGGACGTCGTGCGCGTGGCGCTTCACGGCCGGCGAACCGACAACGACGACGCGATCGAGCGATGCATTAAGCGGCTGCCGCTCCCGGACCTGCGGGTCCCGAGCTCGCTCCTAAACCTCGCCTCGCCCGAATCGCTGCGGAATTCGCTCCACCCCAGGAAGCTGAGGGTCCCCGACGTCGAGGACGCGCTCGTTCGCGGATGCGAGCTCACCCCGGGCCCTCGTGAGAACGGCGCGAAACGGATGTGGTGCAGAAAGGCGAACGAGTACCTCGCGGAGCTGTTCCTGCTCGCGGGGCTTT
>MDSY01046761.1_pt1 | contig 34180 bp, 20 predicted proteins | sample 811131 | NCBI WGS metagenome assembly MDSY01 (sample SAMN05326643, study PRJNA326480) | marine metagenome | isolation source: seawater | place: Atlantic Ocean: South West | collected 2010 | reverse complement strand
TCGTCGCCGACGGATTTCTTCTCCACCACCAAATCCGTCAACGCGTCGATGGCAGCTTTTTGGCGTTTCACAAACCTGCGAGCCGCGGCGTGTTCTCTCTGTAACATCACCCGCGCCTCCCGGTCACTCTCAAAGTAAGCATCCGCCGTCGTGCTTCTCAAAAGCATCTCCATCACGTCCGATCGCAGAAAGTCGGCAACCATGAATTGATCTGTAGCGGGGACGAAATTTAATCGCGAATCAGGATCCGCCATGCCGCTTGAGGAGATCATCATGGTGGCGACTTCCCTGGCCCTTGCAGTGTATGGTGCGGCAGCAAAACTCGTATCGTCGAACCCGTAGTGCTCTTCCTCTGCGAGTTGCGGGACGAAACACGTTCTGGTGTGCCGCGTTAACACCGACCGCGTCATCGCGTTCGGCCTGTCGACTTCCGGAAAGTCCTTCAGACTCACGCATCCGTCCATGTTCGTTTCCCGCGGGGTGATGGACACGAAGTTAAGCTTGCACACGTCGTGCATCAAGATGCCGGTGGCGACGGCGCACGCGGCGTGCACCCGCGCCAACCTTCTGTTATTCGCCTCGCCTCGGTTTATGGGTAAAGTCTTCCCCAAAGTCTCCGCCTCCACCGCGCCGTCGAAGTTTGCCATGTTTACGTCTTCCCGCCCTTCTCGCGCTGCGGCGAGACACGCGGTGTTCACCACGTTCGCAATGATCGCCCCGGTGAACCCGTTGGTTTTGAACGCCAGGTCGATCAGGTCCACGTCCGGGTTCAAAGGCTTATCTCGGGTATGCACTTTCAAAATCTGTAACCGTCCCTCACGCGTGGGCGGTTGGACCGTGATTTTTCGGTCGAAGCGGCCGGCGCGGACCAAGGCTTTGTCCAGCACGTCTACTCGGTTCGTGGCGGCGATGCAGACTACTCCTGAATCGGATCCAAAGCCGTCTAACTCAACTAGCAGTTGATTCAGAGTCTGGTCCCTTTCATCATTACCCGAACCCCCCGCTCCTCTCGGCCGTCCAATCGCGTCCAGCTCGTCGATGAAAATAATCGAAGGCGCTTGCTTCTTGGCTTGCGCAAAGAGATCTCTGACTCGCGCGGCGCCTACGCCGACGAACATCTCCACGAACTCAGAAGCGGTTAGGGAGAAGAACGTTGCGCCGGATTCGCCCGCAACGGCTCTGGCGAGTAGCGTCTTGCCGCACCCAGGCGGCCCAGTTAGCATAACCCCCTTCGGTACCTGCGCGCCTGACGACTTGAACTTCTCCGGTTTTCGAAAGAAATCGACAATCTCGGCTAACTCAATCTTCGCATCGCCGATACCCGCGACGTCCTTGAACTTGACAACCTCGCTCTCGTCGCGCATTTTCATCTTACTCCTTAGCTTCCCCTGCTTCCGCTCCTCTTTCTTTCGCAACGCATCCGCCTCAGCCTTGTCGTCCATGGCCTTGGTCTGTTCGTGAGTTAAACCCTCCATGGCACCCAGGATCTGGTTGGAATCAACCGCGTCGTCGGATTGTCTCTTCTTTTCTCCTCCTGCTCCTCTAGATTTCTTAGCCGCCCTCGCAGCGTCATCATCCGCCTTGGCTTGTTTCGCCGCGGCCATGGCTTCCGCCACAGCGTCGCCATCCCTGCCGGCATCCCGCTTACCGATAACGCGCATCCCGTCCACTTTCATGAACTTGTCCACTTGTTCCTCCTTTCCGGATCCGCCCGCCGCGCCGCCCCCTGGTCCGCCGCCTTCCTCGGAGATCATGAACCGCGCTCTGGCTTGAAGTTTCGCCCGCAACACATCCAACTTAGTCTCAACATCCTGGTAGTTACGTTTATCTTGCTCGGATTTCGTGGGGTCGATCAGCTGCAGTTGCGTTTTAAGCGCAATCAACTTTGAGTCGTTCTCAACCTTGGCCATCGCCTCTTCCCTCCGTTCCAGCTCGAGCATCTTCTGCCGGTCGTCGAAATCGCCTTTGAAACGGTTCATGGTCCACACGATGAACCACACGATGCCCACCCCGATTAACGGGACTCCGTACTGGGTGAATAAACGAGCGGAAGTATCGCCAGCCGACACGTATTCCCCCGTGCTCGCGTCGCGTTCACCCTCCTCCGTGATTTCATGAACTCGCAACCCTGGTTGCTTGTTGATCAGATCGGACGATATCCAGTCATCTTGCGGCACTTGTACATAAGCCACCCTTTCGTCGTTGTAAACCACAACGTAACGATCATGCCCGTTCCGGTGCCAGTGGATTTCTTTAATCAAATCCTTCGCCATCAAATCTGAAGGTTTTAGGAAAGATGTCAGTTTTTTTGTATGGGCAATTGAGAGAAACAGTCTAAGCAGTGAAGGCAGTCTGGTACATCGGGATGATGAGGAATCCATCACAGGACATAGGCAAACGCGAACCAAGTGGTACACGACGCACGCAGTACAAGGCGAGCAGGATTTTCAGGGGATAAAAACGTACCTTTGCAGAATTGGTTGTACGGGATGGTTTGGCGATCGAGTTGCAAATACGCGTTGCCGTTCGGGCTCCACTTGAGTTCGTCGATTTCTTTCGGCTTCCCTCCAGCGACGCCCGGTCTCCCCCAAGGGTAATTGCTCCATGGCGTTCGTTTTTGTAGCTTAGGAGTGATGTACGGGTTGGGCGTGTTGTAATGCGCCCACCGCTTTTCCTCGACCGTCAGCGGGATTTTTTGTTTTGTTTTTTCCTCGATTCTTGCCGCCATCTCAGACGCCGCGTCTTGTGGAGTGTCTGAGGTTTCATCACTCATCTCATCGACCTTCGCCTCTTCAATCTTCTTCTTCCCCTTGTCGCCTTCTTTGTTCTTCTGTTTCTTCTTCTTCTTCCCGCTACCCGCGTCGCTTAGTTGGGCAAGGAGATTTTCTTTGGAATTTGTCCATTTGGGGGCGGATGAGGTGTGTGGGGCGTCGAGTCGGTCGTTTGAGCCATCCGCGGATGCGGCGAGACGCACGCGTACCCGTGTACCCTGGGCACGAGTACCCCGCGCCACGGTTAAACGCGCGTACCCTAACACGTCGCGGTTCCATCCCGTGAGCCCTGGTTTTTTAACAGCGCCGACGTTATCGCGGCGCCGGCGCGGGAACAGAGGGGCTTGCGCGCGGGTTCCATAGGCGACAGCGAGGACGACCATCGTGATCCGACGAGACGGTCACGTCACGGGACCGTAGGGAACGTTTTTTGTCGCCACCGGGTCCACGCACCAGATGCACCAGTGCGATCTGCCGGCGCCCGCCTTTATACCTATACCCTAATCCCTTTTCGCCAATGTCTCACACGGAGTTACTCTTGCTCCCCACCCGAGCCTTGATTTATAACTCCTCGCACCGAGCACCCGCAAGTCTCGAGTGCACGCACAGACGTGTTCGCTTTGTCCACGCCAGGAGCGCGCCTGCGATTGGCGAGCGGACGGACATAGATGCCCTCCGAGGGTCAAATCAGATTCGTCTCAAAAAGTTCGCGTAAAGATCAAACTGAAAAAACCATTTCTGCCGGTCAACCTTACTATGAACTGTGCATTTTATACATTTGGTTTTGATACTACTTCCAGTCAAATTCCTATCAAAAAATGGATCTCACCTGGAATCTCGAAGATCTCGCAAATGAACTGGCACGCGCTTGTTGGTTTCTTCTTCGATCGGTGTCGTGCGCCTTCCTCTCGTTCATTCCGAGATCTTCCGTCTCACTTTCTCTCGCGCGCCCGTCCACACGGGACCCGCGTGTTCACCGAAAGTTCGTCACACCGCGTGACGCGATGCACGCCACACGCCTGGTCGTCCCGAGTGCAACGCTCGGGAGCGCGGTTCCGAGCGGGAAAGATTGCAACCGAAATCGTTCCTCCAAACGAAGCGGGTCGAGTAAAGCTCGTCGTGCGGCATCCATCGCGCGCGCTGCTGAGCACTTAAACGTCTCAGTCACGGGCGATACGACCGATGAAGATGTGACTCGACAAATTCCCAAACTCGTGACCGGTCTAGCCGCGTGTGCTGTGGCGTTAACCACCGCGTTCGCATCACCCGATTACGCGCTCGCGGCGACTTCACAAACGCAAACTGCCGATGCTTCCTTCGGCAACTCGTTACTGGAGCGCCGGCGGGTGGAGGAAACCGCGGCGATGAAGAACCTTGACGGGGTTGTGGCGGAAATCAGGGAGGAGGAGGCGAAGCTGAAGGCGTTGCGGTTCGAAAGGGAGGCGGAACGCGTGAGAGAAATCAACGAAATCAGAGCCTTGGAAGAACAGAAAGCGCGCGCGCAGGTGGCGAACGGGAACACTTTGTGTGTAACACCGTTCGGAGTGGATGTGGTTGGTATCTCGCAGACCGTGGCACTAGTGGGCGCTATTGGAGCTGGCCTGACTTCAAACGCGCGTAAAGCGGAGATCGCAGAGCTCAACGAGAAGCTACGATTGGTGAACAGCTCGCTGAGGGCGCAGATTCGATCGCCGACTTCAACTTCCAGGGTGTACCAAGACGGCGGCGTCGCGGTGAACCGCTCGGGCGGTTTGAAACCAGGCGATACCGATCAAGTTGATACGCAACACAAGTCCAAGACTGGGCCTATGGATTCGATGGATTTGGAGGAAGAGAACGCAGCCGCGGCGAAGGCGGACGCCATCGCCAAAAAAGAAACGTACCCCGAAGAAACCGCTACTGATGCGGAGCTGAAAAGAGCGCTGCGGGACGGACGGGCGCTGTTGAAGGAGGACAGACCTGATGCGTATAAACGGGCGCTTGAGATGTTCGAAAAGGCGCTCACGTTGGGACGGATGGTCGGGGATACGACGCAGACAAGGAGGGCTACCCGAGGTTTGGCTGCCAGTAAAAGAGGCCTCGGGGACGGCAAAGGTGCCATCGTTCATTTGAAGGAGGTTTTGGAGATGAGGCAAGCGGTTGGCGACGCCGCCGGCGATACCGACGCCCTAGGCGCCATCGCCGATATATACACCGAGATTGGCGATTTAGAAAACGCGGGGAAGTACTACGACCTGTACCTGGACGCCCTGAACAAGGAAATGATGTAAGGACTAAAGGTGTATGGGGAGTTGTAGGAGTAAACAGTCATGTAACGTTGTGATTCCATTTTATCTCAGAAATTAAACTCTTATCTCAAAAAGCTGGGCACGTCCGTAGGCGCGACGGCTCCGCTTTCACACACCACGCGGTTGACGCACCACGCGGGGGTTGTGTCGTACTTGAGGTGGATCACGGCGAGTCTTTCGTGCGTTTGGTGTTGGTGCAGGGGCGCTGCTGACGCAACTGCGACGCCGACACCCGGAAGCACGGGAAGCACCGAGGCGGGATCCTTTTGTTCGCTCGCGTCGTTTGTTTTCTGCACACCCGCGGTTTTACTCCGCGACGCCGTAAACGCCTCGCGCATCGCCTCATCCCGCATCCCTTCCGCCCCAAACACCACGGTATCAGGGTCCCCCAATTCGTTGTGCGCCACCGCATCCAATACGACGCGTTCGTGGAACTTACACGTCTCCGCGGCGACCAATACGGGGACGGATGCGTCGTTTGCGGCAGCCGCGACTAACGATGTCCCGCACCTACTCACAACAGCTCCATTTGCAAGAACAGCCGCCGCCCCCAGCAACACCTTGGTGACCCCCCCCTTGCGTAACACGTAGTCCAGCCCCTTTAACGTTGTGTACGAAGTGTTGATACCACATTTCGTGAGTTTTTTCAGCTGTCGTAACCCCTCACCGCCGCTGCTTTTGGAATCCACCACGATTACTTTGAAATCCGTTTTTCGCGCGCAAGAATGCTTCAAAATCTCAAACGTGTGGTGACTTTGACCGAACGTCAAAACGACATCGCCGTTCACGATCTCGTTACACCCGTGCTCCACAATAGACTTACCGGCTTTAACAACCTTCTCCTGTTCGAAGTACTCTAAATGGGCCATGGTTTTGCGCTTGCTTTCGGCGTCGTTCAAATGCGACACTGTCGAGTTGTGTTCGGATTTCTTACCACCACCCTCCGCCGCTTGCTCTTCGCTCATCCTTGCCAGGTGCGTTTTCAACGATTTCACCGCGTTGCCCATGGACACGGAGATCGACCGCGCGTTCTGCAGAATCTGCACCACCGCGTTAACCTTCGCCGTGAGCGCGTGCGCGTACGTTTCGCTAGCCGGCACGTCGAACGAGTCGACAACCTTTTTCAGCGTGTGCAGTAACGCGACGCATCTAGCGCGTCCCCCGGTGATGCTCCCGTCCTGGTAGCAACGGGCGAGCAGTGCTACGGCAGGGTGCTCATTGTCCGTAGATACGTTCGTCGATGTACGCCTCGGACGAGTGGATAAGTCACCGCCACTTGAGACGCCGGTACCTTGAAACGGTCGCAGATGTGCAAAGTGATCGCTCACGCACCCGCCGGGTTTGTTCTTCTGCTTCATACTTAAAGCCTCCCTTTGGCGCTGGATTTTGTGTTGCTGCTGGCGCGATTGGGAAGCTGCGGCACTGTTGAACGTGGGGTTCGTGCCAGAGGTTTCGTTGGGATCACCACCAACGACGGCGACCGCGGTGTTTGGCTCTGTTTTTTCAAGCCCCTTTGATTTCTTTTCATCTTTTGACCCGTCATCCTTCTTCACCTTCGCCGCCTTTTGCGCTTCCTGCTGCGCTCTTCGTTCCGCTCTTGTGAGCTGTTTTTTCGGTTCAGCCGTAACGCCCTTCTTCTCCATCTCAGCCATATGCGCCGCTTTCCGCGCTTCCTTCGCCGCCTTTGCAGCAGCCTTGGCGGCGACGACCTGGTTGATTTCTAGAGACCCGCCCGATCCTTCCAGACTACTTTTCGCGTCGTGTGTGTTCCCGCCAGCAGCGCCAACCGGCGTCCCACTGGACGCCATGGACGACGCGTTTGAGGCTTGCGTTTGCAAACCAGTACCTGCATTACTCAAATGTTGCGCGTGCGTGAACCTATTGTCGAAGCCCATGGGGGAGGCCGTGACTTCCCTCGCCGCGTCCAGGACGAACGATTGATGTCCAGGTGGGTTTTGAGGATTCGGGGCCATCGCACTGGGAGGCTTGGGTCCGGACTGTGCCACAAGACGCACGTCCCTCATGATTTCGGTGATCTAAGGAGGGGGGAAGGAGTGGGGGGGGGGAGGGTTAGGTGAGAGGTACGTTGGGTGTGCGGGACATCTTTACCAACTGTCGGTGGTCGGTCACGGACGTGTACGACACACGACGAGAGCGCGAGAAGGGTTTTTTCTTTGTTTTTCAACTTGAGATCGCGTCCCGGTCGTGGGAGGAGGACATGAAAAGCCGTGGATCCCTTTGGTCGATGGTTCTGTGCTTTTCCATGTGTGTCGTGTTCCGGGTAATTGAGCGTACCCCTCGTGTGTCTCCCTGTGACCCGCCGTCTCCGCTTCCCAGGCTCCCTACTCCACTCTTGCCTTCGAAGTGCGGCGTGATGAGCACGGGGTTTGGCGAACTCGGATCGAGGGACGGGTCCCCGAGGTGCACGGAGTCGCTTGAGAACGCGAGCGTGACCTCCTCGGCCTCCGCCTCTGCTTTGCCACCGGCGATGGCGAACCCCACGGTGCGCTTGATCGGCTGCGCCATAGCGGTGTGCGGCCAGTTCTGAGGAGGGTGATGAGACGAGCCGATGGCGGACAGATCGAAACAAGCTGAAAAAGTCAAAAAATATTTCCAAAACTGAAGGAAAAAACTAAAAAAACGTGCGGCGCGTTAACATACTCTATCAGATATTAATACAAGACTATCGCACTGCTACAAGTGATTCACTGATTTCGCACACCGTTCTGTCCTTCCCATTGAATCGAAATCCACAGTCAGAAGTGGAAGTTTCGTGGGTTTCTCATACGGAGCGTCCTTCGCTTCGAAATTTCGAAACATCCGTATCTGATCCTGGAATTTGTACCCTCGCAACACCCGTGGAAATATGAACCCCTTTTGTGAGAATGCCTCCCGAAATGCAGGCTGCGAGCCATAAAACATGTCAGTTGGACTGTAGTACACCATCGACGCGTTTACCGGTAGCCCGTTGCTATCGGTGGCATTCACTGCGACGTAAATGTGCATGATTGTGTTGAGCAAACCTTTCGACGCATGCAACGGTGATGTTTCATCAATCACGTGCCGTGTGTTCATCGGCAGCGCTGATGTCCACCTCGCAACGTTCGTCACGTTGTTGGGTAACGGTAAGTTGAACTGCTTGCCTCCGCCGGCTACTAGGATTAGGGTTAATTGCATGTTGTAAAGCGTCACGGTGTTATGTCGGATTACATGCATGCGAATCGTGAGTTCGTCATCGGTAAGGCAACAATCGGGGGAGAACACTACTTGTCGCAACGGTTTCAGGGCACGTGCGACGATCACAGCACCTGCTACTGATAGTAACAGCCAGTGGAACCAGCCTTGGATAGCGAGAATGGCGATTTCCATTCCGGAACTTGATCCGCGTCCTGTCCAGCCGAAAATAGAGTCCGTCGACAGCCGCACGCTTGTCAGGGAGAGTAACAGTTTATCCCTCAGCAGCGTCGTGGCGCCTGCGTTCGCTGTTGATGACTCCGCCATGTCAACCACAAACAACAGCAGCGCGAACAGCACGATTACTAAAATCTCGAGGGTTATCTCCAGTAACAGTAGCCGGGCGATTGACAGGTCGACCGTCAGTAAATGCCACACATCTTCACCAAAGCTCACGGAAAGTTGCGAAACATCACCCTCACCCGCTGCGCCTCTTCGCATGATTTTCTCCTCCAGCAACGCCAACGGGGCGTCGATTCCGTGTCGGGGGTACGTATCCAGGGATGAACACTGGATCTCTCCGCGTTCCAGGTCAAGGAAACCATCACCTTGTGTCCCATCGTCTGCCTCGAATCGCATTTCGTTTTTCTCATTGTGTCGGATTGACACCAGCCTTCCTAGGGATCTCGTTGGAGTACCGATGGGGACAAACTCGGGATGCCGCTTGAAGATTCCCCTTTCGTGTGGTAGCCCGAACAGCCTACGGAGCGTACGCGTGGACGTCGAAGTGCGAGGCATGGTGCGTAGTGCGGGGACGTGTGGGTTTGGAACTTTCTCGGAAGGGACAAAGTTTTGTTTTCTCGTCCGAGACGTAGAAGCCACGACACTCCGCGCTTCGCGTATCTCAGCGCACTTCGTGACGCGCGCGTGACGAGGCGTGTGCTCGTGATTGAGAACGAATATAGACAGCTGAACGCGAGATGGGGAAATCGAGAAAACGATGCCCGCACGGCAGGGTGAAATACGACTGCGCGGCGTGCAACCCCTGCCCCCACGGCAAGCTCAAAAACCACTGCTTGGACTGCAGCCCCTGCCCTCACGGCAAGCTGAAAGATTGCTGCGCAGCGTGTTGGATGGCACGCGCGGTTCAGCCGAGTGTGAAGCGGATCAAGCCCGAGCCGTTGACCATCCACGGCTATTTCGGCATCGGCGAGTAGAACGAACTGATGAAGAAGGTCAAGGATAGAGGTACAGAGTCAGTAGACGTCCCTTGTCTATTCCAAACGAATTCGGCTATACAATTTCATTCCTCTCACATGCGATGATCCCGTACCCGACCCACTTCGTGTACGTCGCCCTTAGTTCTTCCCATGAAAGCCAAACAACAGGCCGCTGTCCCTTCTGCGCGGTTAAGATTTCGCGAAGGTTTTTTTTTTCTTTTGTCACAGGGTCAATCGTCAAGCTTTCCCGCAGCGCATATATCGGCGCGTAGTGGTTCCTGTGGTGGCTTATCAGGAATACGTTTTCCCTTGCGAAGAGCGTCCTCAAACCCTCCCACTCTTGGTTCAAAATTCCACCAACCTCCGAAGAAGATAATGAATTAAAATCCTTCTTCGTAAGAGGGACGTCTAGCTTTTTTCGAGCAGCTGTTTTTGTCCCAACCGCCAGATGCGCGGCGTAGGTCGACGTAGTCCGAAGTATATGATTACTCTCCGTACTCAAATCCTCAGACTGTTTGCTCTGTTCCTCCATCTCCCGGACTTTCTGTTCAGCGACTCGACAGAACGCGTTCATCACGCCCGCGTTTCCAACCGCCGCGGTTGACGGTTTTTCTCGTCGCAGCTTTTCCAGCCCGGCTTTTTTTTTAATGAGCTCCCAAAAGTCGACGCGCCAGCGCCAAACAGGCTGCTGAGTTATTCCCGAGTTATTCGTAGGGGGGTCGGTTGGCATGATTAATTGCGAACCTAATTGATCTATGCTTTCAGCGATACAAGTCGTGGTACTCTCCCCTTCGGTGCTTTGAAAAGCAGCGCTTGGCGGCCCTAGCCTGGACAACAAGCGAGGCGGCGGTTTCTTTGTTTTCTTTTTGACAGACTTTTTTACTTTCGGTTGTCCTTCCGTTGACGTCATATCGCTCACATCACAAGGGGCTTCGCTTTCGGTTTCGACAGCTTTGACGTTGGGAACTCTAGCTATGTTTACCGAGTCACCAGGTTCAATCTCACCGGTTTCATCGCATGGCTCTTCTTCGGAATCAGCGTCTTTTTTTTTCGCGCCGTCGCCGTCACCGCGCGCTGCGTCCTCCGCGATCAGACGCGCGATGGCCGCAAAAGCAGAACGCCTCGAGACCATCTGCGCACATGAAACGGATTTGCCGTCGGAGGCACCAGTTTGGTAGCTTGCCGTACTTCCACTGACCCTAAACCCTTCAGAAACGCTCTCGGATTCCTTTTCCAGCGCCAGCTCGCGGCCCCCAACATCGTTAGCAATCTCGACCACTAACTTGATCAAGTCCCTCCGCGAAATCCCAGGCTCGGCTTTACTCCGGCCGCCTAGGGTTGCTCCGGAAGGGTGCTCGGCTATGGCGGCGTGCAGAGCGTCTTCGAACGCACCGAAGGACGCTGCGCTAACCCCGAGGAGTCGCGTGAATCGTGCCCTCTTTCGCTCAACTATCTTTCCTAAATGCTCGTCAAGGGCATGCAGCACATCCTTCGTTCCAATCGACAGCCCTTCCCTTCTCCCACCACACCCTAGCGCGTTCCATGCCCCTGCAACTACCGCCGCGGCACACGCCGGTGCGCCTTGCTTGACCCAGCCGTTCAGCGCGTCGCCGTTGGTGAGTAGCGCGAATCTTGGGGTGAGGGCACCGGTGGGAGTGGTGGGTAAGCCGTGCCCACCGGTCAACAAGGTTTCCCGGAGCGCGTCCCACGAACTGCTCGCTTCCTCGGAATCCTCCGTGTCCGCGTCCAACGGGGGGCCGGGTGAGGGGTCTGAGGACTCGTCGACAGGTGCGGAGACGGGGAGGACACCAACGTCACGCGAACCCTCGGCCATCACGCCGTCGGATGGACCGCGTGTCCGGATCTGAGACGGAGGTTGGCGACGGGACGTTTTATAACGGTCGTCCCCTTGGAACTGAAAAGAGAAGCGAGTGGTGGGTGCGTGAAAAATAATCAACTTCACGACGAGACTATCGTATCTCCTAAACCACCTCTGTGTCTTCCTTCCCGGTGACTAATTGCTCACCCACATCCCCGTGCGCCCGCCACACGTCAAACACCGTTTCCGAAAACACCGTCCCTTGCGCTAGCTCCGCCGCCTTCGCGAACGCGTGCGTCGCGATTGTCGAATCGCGATTTACGTTTGATTGAAAAACCCCGAACGATAGCCAGAGCTCTGGGGAGTTTTGATGTGCTAGGAGGGCTTTTTCGTACACCTGAGACGCTTCATATACCGCATCTACTCCACCTACCGCCAGCTCCGCATCCGCCCATGCTTGATACAGGAACGCCCTGGCTTTGGTTTTGTCGCACCGGCGGGCGCCCGCGGCGAATCGTATTCGCGCCGCGTCGATACCCTCGGTGCGGCGTTCAAACTGGCCCCACTGTAACCACACCAACGCGTCTGAAGGATCAGCCACAGAAGCTCTCGAAAACAAACTCCGGGCCGTGCTGATTTTCCCGCACCGTTTTTCGAACGCAGCCCAGAGACGTAAGTGCGTGGACCTTTCGCGCTTCGACGGGAGGTTTTGGCTGCGTCCCGCGCCGGAAAAACTTAAGTTCTTCCTGTTACCCAATTCATACGCGTTCCCGTCCCCGTCCACGGACGCCAACGATGACACGGTAGTGCTGTTTCCGTTTTCATCGCCAGACGTTTGGTATGAAAAAGACGTTTCGTAAGGGGTGAGTGTGTCAGCGTCTGTACCCGAACCGGGAGACGCGAGCGCCGAGCCTTTGGCGAATAAACCGCGCGCGCGCTTCTCATCCCCCCCTCTAGCCGCCTCCGCCGCCGCTGACATGAGACAAGGAAGGTTTATTGCACCTTCTAGTGACTTAAACCCACCTGCTCCAACTTCAAACGCGTCGATTGCGTCGTCGAAGCGACCGGCGTCGCTCAGGGAAACGCCGAGGGCGTGCCAAATTTTCGGGTTTTTGCTTTTCGGATTTTTTTCGTCATCATACGCCAAGGTTTCAAGTTGTGTGACTGATGCGTCAAAGTCCCCACTCAGTCGCAGCGCCACAGCTCTCTGGTGAAGCAACTGCACGCAGTTCGGGTGTGCACGTAAACCTTCGCTGATAACGGTCAGCAACCCTTCCGTGTGCTTTGGCCGGGAATTGCACCCCGTGAAGACGCCGTCGACGATTTCGGTCCGGTAACTGTTCGCGTCCGAGGAAATTGCGGATCTCGCGAACTGCGTCTCCGCCGCTGCCCAAGCCACCCAGGCGTGTTGGTTGCCAGGCGAAACCTGAACCGCTTCTCGGAACAGCGTTCTGGCGTGCGATTTATTTTTTATTAATCCATTTCTTGAGTTAATACACCGTCGGCTTTCGAACGAACCGTACGACGCGAGGAGGGACGATCTCGATAACTTTGGGTTGGAATCCAAATCGAGATTCGAATCATCAATCTCGCGGGAGATATCGGAACACCCTCGGAGGATGTCCCGCGTGGCTTCCTCGCCTTCGCGAAACCCCCGCGCGGCTCGCGAAACGTTCCCCGCCTTCTCTTCCATCACCGCCCAGCTTGTGTACGAAGGCGCGTGGTTCTTCTGGAGTTTAATCGCGTCTTGGAACAGTTGACGCGCTTCCGTTACTCGCGTCGGATCCTTGCTCTCCAAAACCCCCAACGATTGGATCGTTCTTGCCCGACTCGGCGCGCACCTTCTCGCCTCACGGAACAGCCGTTTCGCTTTGTTCACCCGTCCCAGTTTCATCTCGAGTTGAGCGAACGCGTGAAATGAAGGGGCGTGGTTGGGGTCGATTTGGGTGGAGAGTTCGAAAGCAGAACGCGCGGCGGCGACGCGCTTGGATTTTGTTTCGGATTTGCTTTCTTCAGTTCCGTCGTCATCGTCATCATTCCATTCACCAGCATCAACCAAATCCACCACCCTCGCCTCCAGCACCCCGATGAGCTGATGCACCACCGGTGACTCGCTTTTTGACTCAGGGTTTTCAGTCACTAACTTGCGTAAATGAATCAAAGCAGACTGGATACACCGGTATTCACTCCCGTCCCCAACGCAAAAGTTTTCACTCAAAGCTTTTGCATAGGAAACGCCGATGTGTAAATTCTTTGGAAACTTCCGCGAGCCTTTGTATAATAACTTTAAAGCTTTATCGAAATCGCCACTGCGCGCGAACGCCTTCGCCTGAAGGTGTAGGGAGACACCTGGGTTGTGCCCGCCAGGGTGCTTCTTAGAATACTTTGCCTTCTTTTGAGCTTTTTTTAGCTGAGAGGGGGTGAGAATGGTTTTATCATTCTTCACGGCATCTTCATCGCGAACACCCGGCACCCCGTCCCCAGCGCTTTGTTTCGTACTCACCCCGTCCCGGGCATCCCCGCTCTCGTCGTGTAACGTATCTGTGGATGCTGTTGAGGTGCAAAGCACGGGCATGCGCGATCGTACTCGAGGGCGAAAGGAACGGGAGCTCCTACAAACCACCGGAGTCGGCGTCACGGACGTGCTCCATTTTCCAAGCGTCGGCGCCGCGCACCACGGTCGCGACGACGACGCACGCGCACGACCACCGCGTTGGGACGGTCCCAACGCGGTGACCGCCACCGCGCTCACCGTCGCGGCGAGCATGGCCGCGACCGCGTGCGCCTGCCCAGGCAGCCGCTCCGAGCAATGACGTGAAAAGATAATCCTGAGGCGCAGAGTGGAGATCGGAGAGTTCGGAGATCGACTAGATGAATGATGAAATTCTAAGGTCTATTCTTGAGTCATTTCTTCAGCTAGCTACGATTGTCTTTTTTTGTTTTTTCTCACACACCAAAATGATTATTTTCCCGGCATCACCTGCTTCACCCTGTCGTCCGTCAGGTTGGGCGCGGGCGCGGACCGAGGCAGATGCGTGTAGTCGTACAGCAGCGAATCCGAGACGTGTTCCTCCTCTTCGTCGTTTTTCCGGTCCGCGTATTCCTTCCACCACGTTTTTAACGACTCGTCGTACTGCTGGGATTTCGGTTTTTGGGGATGCGATTGTTGCGGGGCGTCCCCAGATTTCGTCCCGGGGGATATCCCCAGGCTGTCGCCGTATATCGCGCGCAAAACGTTGTCTGGGACTGGCGTGCCGTCCCGGGCGGTCGCTGGAGCGCGACCGTCGGGAAGGGTCACTGATGTCCCGCGGGCGGACATCGTGCACAGTGGTGTGTGCCGAAGATGAATGACGAGTCGTTGCTTTTTCAGATCGTTTCGCGAACTTATTTTTCGTTTTCGGTCTTGCTCTTCGTCTCATCCGATGATGCGCGTGGCACGTCGGTGGCACCCGATTGGGTCTGTGGTACGTGCGATTTTTGCGTTGGTGCTGCTCGCCGGGGGCGCGCGTGCCGCTGGGACGTGCGACGACGGGTTTGGGGGACGAGCGTCATGCATTTCGCTCTCTCCGCGCCAACCCCTACACGGCGAAATCGCACCAATCGACGGCGCACCGAAATTGTACCACCTCGCCGGGTTAGCACCGAACACGGCGTACGAATTTCGTGTCTCGTACCCAGCTACGAACCCCGCGGATATTTATATCACCTTGGTGGAGACAAGGAAGAAGAACTCACAGAAACGTACAGCACGTAAGCTGTTGAACGTGGAGAAGCTTGTGCTTTCTTCGAAAACAATTGAGAATGAGATGGCGGCATATGATGCATCAAAGCGAGGAGACCAAATGGGTGAAGTAACCGTAAGAATATATTTCAAAAAGTACGGCGTACACCGAGATGGCCATGGCAAAGGGTTCAAAAATGTGGTGTATAATGTAGTGTTAGAACCCATGGTGGACCGCTTTGGGTTGATTCCGAAACAAGCGGCGCCGGTCGGAGTGTTGGCGATTCTTTGCGTCGTCTTGGCAATTCATTTTTCAGCAAACGTGCAACGTCTGATTTGGCTGACTTCGGGGACGCGACGGAAGGTGCGATAGCGTGTTAGGGTTAGGTTTTATTAGGTTTTAGGGTTAGGGCATAAGAGAGTGTAGTGTTTATTACGATGGTATCTAGTAGATTGACTGTAGTGACGAATTCGGTGCGTGAAAGCGGTACCTGGGGGAAATCTCATTTGCGAAGAGAAAGTTCTTCTTCGTCACTTCCCATAAATTTCACTTGAACATATCAGATTGGCAAAGGCCACGACGCCGCTCGCTTCGTGCACTTTGAGGCTCGCGGGACGTACCGCCTCTGTCGAACGTATACCCCCCAGTATTAACCGATACGCCACAGCGGGATGCCTGGTCGTCCGGGCCTGCCTCACCTGGATCGCGCGCCTGTTTCGTGTCCGCGCCCCTTCGTCTTCCCCAACTCGGTCTCAATCTCAATCGTACACCGTGGATGACGACCCTGACAACCCGTTCGGCCCCGGGATCATGTTCGTCAACGGCGTCATTTGTTGCTGGCAGAACATGTTGATGCGGGCCCGGGAGAAGATCGCATCTGGCGGTAACCTGAACCAAACCCACCCGTTCGTGGTGTCGGAGACGAACCAAGACAAAATTAATCCGAACAACATGACCATGTTACACCTCGCGGTCGGCATGGGGTACGACAAGTTGGTGCAGCTTCTTCTGGAGAACGGCGCTAAAATCAACCCGAAAGACCTGCAAGGGAAAACCCCACTTATATACGCACAAGAATTTGACATGAAGGGGTGCGCGCAGATCTTAGTGCAGTTCGGCGCGGACGAAGCCGGTGACAATACCGCTTCGACAACTGAAACGAAAAATAATAAACTCGAGCGTTGGTGCGCTGCGCCTACTTGCCAAAAACGAGGCACCAAGAAGTGCGCCAAGTGCCGGGCGATTTACTACTGCTGCAAGGATTGCCAAACGAATGACTAGAAGAAGCACAAGAAGGTGTACGCGCAGATGGCTGTGGCGTTCACGGGGGCGTGAAGGAGGGGATCAAACTGGGGGTAGTGAGACGTTGTAAGTCGAAACGCTGAAAACTGAAAACTGATGATGAATCACCCAAAAGCCAAAATCCCAAACTTCATAAAAACGGCACGTAACCGTTCGTCGTTTTCCCATCTTCCGTCTCGTCGGTACTCGCGTCGGGAACGACGTGGCCACACCCGCGCGCGCGTTCCTGTGTCTCGGTTCTAGGATTTAGAGTTAGGCTATCAACCTCAGCATGGCGTTCGATTCCGAGGACATAAACAACTTTTCCGAGGATGAAGAGGAGAGTGACATCGAGGAAATCTTAGAGTCGTCCGGGACGGGATTGATGGAAGATGATGAGACCGTGCCTCCTTCGGTACGCTCGAGTTTCCCACCGCCCGCTGAACCCAGGGTGAGTCCGAGTCAGTCAAAGAAACCAAAGAAACATGTCCCTCAGGTGTACCAGCCCGTGTACCCCGCGTCCTCAGTGACAATCGCGGGAGGTGTGTCCCCGAACGTCTCGCCGTCGCCGGGAAAGGGAAATGGGAAAAGGGAAAACGTTTTCCGAGGAGATGAGAAAGTGGATGACGGGGTTGTTCCCGACGAGAACACGGCGGAATCATCGGGTTTCGTTTCTATGCAAGCAAGCGAGACGGTATCGTTGAGTACCACGGAAAAGGTTACACACTGCACGACACACACCACGGCTTCGGGGTTGGATACCGAAACGAAAAGAGAAACGAAACCAATGACACCGACAGGGAAAATCACAACTTCTCGAAAGACTTGGCAGGTTTCGTCTCCATCTACGCAAAAAAGAATGGCAAGCACCCTGAGCCTTAAACCCAAAACAATCGCTCGGTCTACGAACCCAGTAGAGGCTCACAAAGCGAAACTCGCCGCGCGAAGAAGAGAAGCCGCTCAAAGCGCACCGAGAACGCCGCACCAAGCGAAAGCTTTGACGAAGGGGACGAAAAAAGCAGAACCTTTCACGAAAAATTTGGCGCGCGACCACAAAGGCGACGTAGTGTCTACACTGTCTACACACCCACCAAGGGTCGTCCGCGCGGATCTCGTGTCCGGTCTACCCATCTTTTCAAAGAGAGTCGCGGAGGTGATGCTTGACACGGGGGTGACTGACTTTTTAGTGGAGAATAAGGACGGAACGACGTCGGAGCCGAGTCGATACGCGAGTGAAAAGAAAACGCTCAAAAAAAGCAACCCTTCTTGTTTCGTAGCCACCGCTGAGACCGGCCCTGGCGGTACGTACCTCGCGTGTAGAGGGTCTGGCTCCCCCTACGCTCCAATCCCGACGCACAGAACGTACGGGTGGTACAAGCAGTTCGGTTTCGCAGGCAAGGGCGCGTCCTCGAGCTGGGGACACAACCCGAAGCGAATCGATATACAGAAAAAGTACGACGACGCGAAGGTAGTTCGGGGCGGTAAGAGAAGCGCGGGATGTACTGCCTATTTATTCTAGACTTCGGCGAGGTATTCGAAGAGGTATTCTTGAGCAGTGCGCAGTGCTTACACAAGTTCCAATTGTAGTACACAATAGTGTCATCAATACGTTAATGTTACAATTTGTGGTCCCTATAATGGGTCGCTTCTGTGCACGAGGTTTGCGCGCAACTGTTTGTTTTTCTCATAGGTCGATGCTGGGCTAATATACCCTAAGTTGTCCGACTAGTCACCCCTTATGTCCTCCTTAATACCCCATTACATAGACCTGGCTCCAATGGCCATCGCCACCGCTGAACCTAGGGTCCCCATCGCGAGCACCACGGCCCACTTTGTGGTTAGCTTCCCGTCCCCCTTCAGCATCGTCCACATCACTAGCGGCGGCATGACTCCCCAGAGAAACGCGACCGGCACGGTACCGGCGAATTTAATCATCACGTGGTACATCTCGGGGCCCTTCATGGAGACTAGCAGGGAAGGTAACACGGTTAAACCCACTAACTTCAGGTTCCGTCGGCTTAAAGCTAACGAGAACGTGTCCGCGTGGAACCTTGAAAGCGCGAGGTAGCACCCGATTAAGGTTGAAATTGAGGCGCAGGTTGCGATCGCGGCCGTCGCCGCGCCTAATGGACCTCCATCTGCCAATATCTTGGCTGCCAAGTCCCCGCCTCCCGCCGCGAAATCAGCCAGCGAAGCACGGCCTAACGTAACCGCGAGCCACAAGGCATACATCAAGGCTGGCCCTAGCGATCCCAACGCTAAAACTCGTCGGACCTTGACTCTCGATCCGCGGCACATGTCCACCACTGTTGGAATGGCTTCGGCGTACGTCATTGTTTGCGCAATGGCCGGCAGCGCAGGCATCGCCGCCGTGATCGAGCCTACTGCTAACAGACCAGGATTGACTCCAGAAACGCCGAAGAACAGCGCGGCGAAGAAACCCGCGAACAGCCCAGTGGTCGCAAGCGCGTTGATTTTCCCTATTTTCGGGTCAAACGCGGCGAACGCGATGGCGAACGCCGAGGCGATTGATCCCAATCTTCCGATCCACTGTCCGATTCCATTTGACGTTAATACGTTATACCCGAACGCCAGCGCCGTGAGCTCTCCGCACTTTGCGAGTTGAGACACGAGCGTGCAGTTAATCAGCACCCAGAACGTAACTCCCGCGGCGTATCCCCAGAACTTTCCCAAGTACGTTTCCACTACGCTGTGCATGGAAACAGCAGTCCCAGGTTTGTCCTCCCAAACTCTTATAGTGGGCTCGACTAAAATCAACGCGGAGCCTAATAGCAGAGCGTAGCTTAAAAGTAATAGACCGCACGCGGGAATGAACCCTCCGCTAGCGCAGAAGTAGGGCAGTGCTAGGGAGCCTCCTCCTACCGCGGTCCCAGTGATTATCAAAGCCGCTTCCCACTCCTCCGAGGCTTCGCCGTGTGCGACGCCGTCCGCGTTGACCGGCACAATCTCGGCTTCCAGAAACTTTTCACTCTCGACACTCGACCGCGTCGCGGGAAGGTTCTCGTCCAAGTCGTCGATGGACATCTGCTGCTGCAGCTGTGACGGGGGAATCAGGAACTCCTTGCCTCCGACTATTTCGGGGACCGGTGTGTCCGGGTCGGGGACCATGATGTGTGCGGTGTTTATTGTTCGCAACGAACGCCGCACCATCTGCATCCGCAACGCTTCGTCCGTCTCATCAGGACACAGCTCGGAATCCCCAGTGTCGATCGTCTGATCCGCGAAATCAGCCCCGCTTAAACAGTAATCGTCGTCATCTTCAACGTGCTGGTCGGTTGTGGTGGACACCTCCGTGTTCATCGTGGTGCTGGTTGAGGAACTCGCATCCAGGCTTGACTGCTTGCGAGCGCACAAGCGGGAGGGGGTTTTATCGCGTAACTCGCGTGGCTTGATGCCTCGCGGAGACCCCATCCCAGAGGGACGGTTTGCTCTAAAACGTTGGGCCGCCACTTCCACCCGAAGTCCTGTTCTCATGCCACCTCGAACGACACCTCGTGACGCGTTTGGCCTGGATTTGTTGGTGCTGAATCGCGTGTGCTGTAATGACACAGGAACAGCCACGCCGCTCGAGCCCAACGCACTAGCCATCACCGCTGTCGGGCTCTACACACCCGTCCCCGGGACGATGAATTCCGTCCCCAAACGAACTTGGGTCTTTAAGATTTCTCGCCAACCGACTTCTCGCGCCGAGAGAGTTCCACCAACCACGCGCACACAAGAGCGAGCGTCGCGACGAGGTGTGACCACCGGAACGCTAGGATGTGCGCTGACACGGAAACCCACGCGCGAGGGGTGTGCCGTGCAGTGTGCCTCGAGTGGGGATGGACTCGGGATGGAAAACGCGTGAACGATTTGTGAGCTGGCACTCTGATAATTCTGCACTTTTTATCCATACTGTTTGCCCATAGCACTATCCGTCCGACTCGGACAGAATCTCAAATTGACAAAAATTGAACCGGTTTGTGTTGTTGGAAAGTTTTTACTTCAGATCCGCTAACTACCCCCCCTGCTCGGCCCGAATACGTACCCCGTGTACGCGGCGTACACGACCGGAAAGCCTACGAGTGAGGCGCGGTCGATGTGTTTCGCGGTGGAGAGCAGTTTATCCCCCAAACCTCGTCCACCACGTGTTTCTGGGTTTGCGTCTTTCGAAGCTCTATTTTTCTCGCCCAACACCTCCAGCGCGACGTCGCCTGGCGCGCTACTGTTATTTGTATCAGACTGTTTGCTCACGGCACTGTCATTCGCCTTGTCACCCTTAATCGTGAGCTGCCGCACCACCACGGATTCAAACGCCGCAGCGACAGTGAAGAACGTGCTGACCACTACGAACTCGTGCATCGGGGTTAGGTAACTAGGATTTTGGAAATACAAGTCAGTAATTGTATGGGCGATTTCTAAAGTACAGTAGTCTAGGCAGTGAAGGGCAGTCTAGTATACATATCGGGCAAACTGTCGGGCGGATGTATTGGGTGCGTTCATCGTATGGGGATCGTAAGGAATCTCTCACGTGATCCATACTAACAACTTCGGAAGCAACCCTCACTACGCAGTACAAGGCGAGCGCGGTTTTACAGGATAAAAACGTACCTAGTCTTCGGCATCAGCTCGCTTAGAATGAGCTGGAACACATTCAGGGCTAGGAGCAGTGTTAGTGACATCCCCGCTCGGCCCGCTAGGTCGTCCCGGGGTATGATGAACACCACCCACGAAAGCGAGGTCAGAAAAACGACGACCAAGATGTAGTTGATCATGTAGAACACCGTGGTGCGGTTGACGTTAATGTCGCAAGTAACGGCGCTCGTCGTCGAGCTGGCGTCAATGTCCATGGTTACCCCTAATGATTCGTTGTAATACCTCACCAAATCAGACATGTACTCCCTCATCGGGCCGGATTCGCCCGCCAACTTATTCCAATCCAGCGCGATTGTTTTGTGTTCATTTGCGGTGGCGCTCGCCAGCATCCAGCCGCTGATGATGTCCTTGCCTTCCGTAGGTTTCACTATCCTTTCATCCAGCTGCGCGGAAACCGGCGACCACCAGAAAGCAGCGAATGTGTACTCCCCACCGACATCGTTGGCTCCCGTTACTGTGATCGGCAGCTTCTGTTGGTCAGCGGGGAACTTACGGAAACTCATAGGCGAGGTGAACGTTCCTTTGACGCTGGTTTGGTACGTCACCGTTTTCGTCCGCACGTCCGTCCACAGGAACTGCGCGGAGGTTTTGAAATCCAGCTCCCTGGCGTTTAAAAACAGCAACCTAGGTCGCCACACGTACGCACACATGCCTTGGTCGATCAGCTCGCCAGCCGCGTTGCACTCGCCCCACAAATCGGAGTCGCTCCAGTGCTTTAAAATGTCCACCTCCGCGGCGAACGAAAAGTCCACCTCGTCGATTACCGACACGGATTTGACGTTGAACGCCATCTTGAAGTGTTTTTGGAAATATGTCAGTTTCTTGTCTGGGCAAACAGTCTCTGGACGTATTGGGATATATTGCGTGCTTCTTCGTATCGGGATGATGAGGAATTCTCACAGGACGTCGTGAAACGCGAACCAAGTAGTACACGAACTACGCAGCACAAGGCGAGCAGGATTTTTCGGGGATAAAAAGAGAAAAAAATGTACCTGCGCATTCTGTACGTCCCGGCCTCTGATTTTGTCAACGTTTGTCAACGCCCCGGGGGCTAGGAAGCTCTGCTTGCCGCTCGAGAAATCCATCGCCCTCCCCAGGGACATGTTCAAATTATCTACCAGCTGTTCGAGGGTTAGTTGAGTCATGTGGGCTCCCGTGATCTGTTGTTGTTCGAACCCAGGTCGCGCGTCTCCGAACCCCGTGGCGTCTAGAAACCTGGACATCTCCTCCACGGTGAACAGAAACGGGTGCTTGCACATCGCCGCGCTGGCTTTTATGGACGCGATAAAGGTTTGGGGGTTCATGACCCCCGCCGGGTCCATCGCGCCGCCGTTCGATACCCAATCAAGACACATCGGCACGCTCGAGGCGTAACTTCCAAATGAAGCGCACTCGGCTGCGATTTCGGAAACGCACGCCGCGTACTCACCCGCGCGCTGGCACGCGCAGAGCTTCGGGGTTGTGGACTGCACGTAGGGCACGAGAAACGGACTGATGATCGTCAGGAGGAGGAGGAAGGACGCCGTGGCGTACGGGAACGTCTCAACACTTCCCGAAAAACATCGGACGCGTGAGAAGTCGGCACCGATGTTGCGGTGTCCCTGTTCCGAAGAGAGTCCCGAAGGATTTTCCCGAAGAAGATTCGCATCGGCGCCGATGATGCGTCGACAGTCTATGGGCAAAGCGTAAGAAAACCAGCGCGCCGCGGCGTGTGTGCGCGGCGCAATTGTCGGTGTTGAATTCGGGATCGGGATTCGTCGGAACTGGAGAAGAAAACTCCGCCGACTTTTTTTCGAGGTGTTTTGCTTTACCGCCGCTACACGACACCGCACAGGGTTGGTGTCGCTTTGCCTTTTGATGACGCGCGGCGGCGGGGAGTTGTCGGGGTCGAGCAGTAGCAGCGGCAGTGACAGCAGGGGTGACAATAGAGACCGACGAAGACGAAGACATGATTCCTCCGATGATGATTCCAGTGATTCCGAAGGCTCGGGCGGTTCTCAATGGAGACGGCGCGACTACGACAAGCACTCCAAGCCTCGTGATGGCAGCAAAAAATCATCCAAGAAGGCTAAGAAGAAGGCGGAGAAGAAACTGAAAAAGGAAATGAAGCGTTTGCGGAAACAGGAGAAGAAGGATGCGAAGCGGGATGCGAAGCGAGCGAGGAGGGCGGAGGACAGGACGAGAGAAGAACCGTGTTCGGGCGATGCATTGAATAATCCAGAACAAACCGAACATCGCGCGGGTTTGGAGATACGAAGCCGCGAGGTAGTGGAGATGGAACGACGAACTCGTGAAGCGGAGGAACGTGCGGCGAGGGAAGTGGCCGTAGCTGAGGAAAAGACAAAAGCGGCTGAGGAAGAGGTAAAGACGGAAGAACCGAACAACACGGAAGAACTTGCGACGACAGAAGCTGTCCCCGCCGACACTGCGACTCTGGACGCCGCACTCCCATCACCCCCCCCACCCGCCGGCGCCGCGATGACGTTAGAGCAGTATCGCACCATGGCTGCTGCGAAGACCTACATGCAAGGCACGACGCATGCGACGAGTCACGACTCAAGGAAAGAAGAGACGGACGGTTCGGATAATAATACAAAAGGGTGGTGGGCTTGTACTTCGTATAAATGCGGGAAGCGCGGAACGTCGGTTTTGAATCCGAAACTCGCAGACCGGTGCAAGGCGTGCAACTCCATGAAACCCCTAAACGCGGGCGCGGAGGTGTTTAAGCACCAAATGAGCGATGCGCAGTACCTAGCGAACCAAAGCAGGCGGAGGGGGAAGTAGGGTGGAGTTAAATAGCCATGTAACTGTGAGACACCCAGCGCAAAAGTGAAACACTCTCGCAAGTGATTGGGTGGAGTGTTTATTTTGGAATCTTTATAGCTACAGTACCCGTCTCTCACCTCAAGTCCACGCTCTCATCATCAACGTGGCAATTGATCCAGTCCAACAAGTCCATCCCCTGGAACGATTCAACCGTGTTTACGCGTACACTATATGTACGTTCCCCACCTCGTCCCCCGATATCCCGGTCCCAGAAACTCGCCACGCCCGTGAACTGTCCACGCGGGGAGGTTCGCAACCTACGGTCAGTGACGACGTTTTTTTGTGTCTTTTGGATTTCGCTTTTCCGGCCATCCCCATATTTATCCCCAACCGATGACAACGACGGCGTAGCGTCCCACAACGACGCGGGTCTTTCCCCATATTTAGTATCCCCAGCATCCCCGGAAATGTCCCCATTCCTAGCCGCAAATGGGTTCCCCAGGAACGGCCGGGCGGTTCCCCCCGCGTTTATAATCACCTCGTGGTCGTACACCTCCAACACGGCGAAGGCGTTTGTCCCGGCGGGCGCTTCTAACATCGCCTCCACCGTCACAAAGTGCGTCCGTCCAAACACGAAATTACCATCCCCCGAGGGGTGTTGAACTAACGTCCGGCCGTAACACCCCACGTGGTCGTGGCCTGCGATGCACAGCTTGACGGATTCGTGTTGTTCCAACAGAGCGCTGACCTCGTCGCAGTTCCAGGCGGCCATGCCCGGTCGAGCGGCGGTTCGCGAAAGCGGGACGTGGCTCGCGACGATTACTTTTTGCTTTTTTTCAGTCGCGTCTGTTAGTTGTTCTTTCAACCACTCGAGTTGTATAGGCCCGATACCCCCGCCCCATGGCTTGATCGGAAGGTCTTCTTGAGCCGTGCCTTTCAAACCGTCATTCCCTTTCAACTTCGTCACGTATTCTTCCATCTGTGATTGATCCTTCGAACCGACCTCGCAAAACCTGGGATTCAACTCGGTAGTGTCCAGCACGAGCAGACGCCACCCTCTGGGTAACTGCTTAGAGAAGTAAGCAGCTTTGTTCTGTTTTTGTCTATCATACAGCACTTCCAGCGCTTTCTCCCTTGAGACGTTGAGGTCGTGGTTCCCCAAGCAGTGAAACACGGGTAGGTACCCTTTGACTTTGTCGTTGATAACCTCGACCATTGTTCGCAAGTCTGTTAAATTTTTTTGTTCCATTTCACTCGGCACCTCATCCCTTCGCGTCGGCACGTCCACCGAAACGTCATCGTCGTTCACCCCGTCCACCAAGTCGCCGAGATTTATGATGCACGACATGGACTCCAAAATATCTTTACTCATGAAATGCGACAGCGCTTCTGCTAATCGGTCTTTTGACGAACGGAAACGCTTCACCCGCCCGGGCGCTTCGCCCAGCCTTTGGAAATCATCCCGATCTGCGTATTGGGCATCTGCGAAGACGCCTATTGTGAAAAGAGGTCTGGGTCGCATTACGTCAACGCGCGCTGCGCTCCCGATGTCGTTTATGCTGGGTAACGCACAGTTACGTGTGCCCAATCTTTGAACCACACCGGGGAGTGTTGTGATGCGGGGGGTCACCGCGTGACGTCGGCGATGATTCCCAGTTACGAAACCGAGGTGCCCACCTCTGCTGCCACGAACGCACCTCAAATCGACCCACGGTCTGTGCACATTTAGTGTGATGACTCGTACACGCGCGCCTGAAGTGGGGATCACTTGCGACGCGCGTCCGCTCACGCCACACGCCGATAACATCCCTCACGTGCGGCTGCGTGTGGTGCGTGATACGCGAGGACATCGTGTTTGTGTTTTCCCGTCGAAAACTGGATTTTTCGCCACTTGGAAAGAATACCACGACACACGCTGAGTCACCACCGACGGACACTCCGCGCCGCGCACGTCGCCGTTTGCCCCGTCTCACCATGCTCATCCTCAACACGAGCCTCGCTCAAACGACGTGTTCCACGCGCACCACGCGTGCTTCCCGTTTCGGAACTGTTCCGCGCATAACCAACACACCGAACCCGTGTGACACCTCGATACACTCCAGCGTCAGAACCACGACGTCCTTTTCTTTCGGCACGCCGCGTGTGTACCGAACCGTCGCAAACGCGTTCCGCGACGACACCTCACCATCCAACGACTCCTCAAACGCCCCTAGGTCGTACACGTCTGAGTATTCGTTGGACGGGGACGAATCGTACTCCCTTTTCGGCTCCCCCGACTTCGGCCCGCCCGAGAACGCAGGGAACGAAGAGTTACCAAGAGAGTCGAGCTGGGGATCAGGCGCCGAAACAACAAATAATTTCTTCCCCGAAACCTACCCCTCCCCTACAGAAGACCTGCCTCCCCGCGACATGGATGCCGTTACCCACACCAGCACGCACACAAGACACCCGCACGTCGTGTCTATTAAGCTGCCGAGGCCTATCACAGACCACATCACCTTCGCACCCCGAACGCCGCCACCGCCGAGTAGCGCCGTGGCAGAACTCGCGGACATGGATGCCGACGCCTTCACGTTCGAGCCGACAGGAGCGGTTGTGACAGCTGTCAAAAACCCTCAAGGCGGCCTGGGCCTCGCCTTCGGAGTTGTCGAACCGGGAGACATCTTAGCATGTTTAGTGGACGAGTGGAAGCACCCAGTTAACTTTTTTACCACCGAAGCACCCTACTCACAAATCGAACGCGCGATTCACGAGAAAACGACTCGGCCGGTGACGTTGCGGTTCCAGCGGTTTTTGGACGACGACGAGAGCATTGAACCTGGGGAGTTCCTGGGGGCGCATACCTCGGACAGGGCGAGCGTGCACAACTCGTAGTTGGAATGATGAGTGACGAAATAAACATTCAAAGAGACAGAGTTAGTTCGACAGACTAGATTTCGTGTTAGCAAAAGAGACCAACAAAAACGCACCGAAATATTTGACCGTTTGCTCATTTTTGGTCTCGTAATTGACGAAACGCTTGAGGGGAAGCATGAGATTCGATGAGCCTTCCGCGTGCCGTGTCTGCGCTTCTCCTTCACCCGCTTACATTCTACGTGTCGCGATGCCTCCACGGTTGGAGGGTGATCACGGCGCGTCTGTTCCGCCGGGTTCAAAACCCTGGGGCGCATCCACGTCGTACGGCCGAGGCGCGGTGAAGCCTCCTCTGCACGCCAGAATGGGAACCACGACGCGAGCCAAGGAAAATTACCCGTACGCGCACGTCCGGAGTAGGGTCAGTACTTCCAGTAAACCGACCACATTACCCACGTTTATCCCTCCCGCCGGGTCTGCCGTGAAGCAACAGGTTAAGAAGAGTCGTAATCAGTCGCCGGCCCCCGCCCCTACGCCCGCCCCGGCGTCAGGATCGTTCCCGCCCGCGCCCTCGGCGACGATGTTAAAAGGTGCCGGGGGGTGTGAGATTCGGGAAAGTGATGACATCGACGACGACGACGTGCCGTTGGCGTTGGCGCCGTTCAAAAGCGATGACTACGCTAATGCCATTGAATCAGCACATATACAGAGCAACTCCGCAAACGCCCTGAGTACCCCCGGGTGTACTCTCCACGACCTCGCCCCTGAGGACAAGCGCAAGGTCGCCAAGTTGATAAAACAAGTCGTGGAGTACGCTGATAGTAAAAAAAAAATGGAATCTGAATTAGACGCGACGACGGTAAAGTTGAGTCAGTGCGAGCAGGTTCGAGACAAAGCAGTAAAAGCCGAGGAAACACGGAAACAAGAAATACAGATGTTGACCAAGAAACTGGACCAAACCTTGGCCAAGATTGACGAGTATAAACGAAAGGAAAAGGGACAATCTTCGATTGCCGACGACGCGTGTCGCTTCGATTCGACTTCTTTTGGAAACGAGAGAAAGGAATCCGAGGAGCCTAAATACTCTGTATCACCCGATTCCGCGCTTTGGGCGATGAGTCCCATGACACGTGCGGTGGTGGATGAGGTAAGGGCGGTGCTTGCGGGGGATGGAACTGGAGACGTGTCTTGCGATGCAAACAATCAAAACCAGTCGCCGGCGGAGCAACAACGTCCGCCGTTAGCAGTGGCGCCCACCAACGCTTCGACTAGTACCCAAAACGTTCCCGGTCTCTCCCCTGTGTCTTCGTCTCAGCTACGGTGGCTGCAACGTGCGCAGGGAAACCAGAATAACAGCGTGTATGCCCCACCCAGCACAACAAAGCAGTCGAGCAGTCAGTCGGAGGTTCCCGAAAAGGGTCTGACCAAGGCGAACCGCATGCGTGCGGCAGCGAACGTGGCGGCGATGGCAGCGGCGAGCGCATTTAGTGCTCGACACGACACGAATACAAACCCACTGACTCCGACGCTCCCTGACGAAGTGCGAGCGGCGGCGCACGCCGCGGCGGCGTCTGCGTCTCCAGAACACGCGCTCGTGGCTGCATTAGCGGCGGGCGCGGCGGCGATGAAGGCTGCTCACGGTGAAGGCAACAACAGGTGGACACTTCCGCTGTCGCCATCTGGAAAGAGCTTGACTGGAAACAACCAGTCAACGGTTTCAAATTCACACGGCCAACCCGACAGGGTGCTTCGCTTTGACCCCGAACAAGGCAACGCTGGTGCCTTTTATTTCGGGGAACGGTCGTTTCACAGCGGGCCAGGGTCTGAAGGGGGGGGGGGGGGGTCGACGGTCAGCGACGGCGCCGCACTTGACTTTCAGCGCTCTGTGAGAGCGGCGCTCGGCGTGCCTGAAGTCGACGTAGGTTCTACGCAAACGTCCAGGCACACACCCGCTCCCGTGTCTTTACACACAGTTACGAAGGCGCTTGTGGGCTTGGACGACGACATGACTGAGTACGGGGCGAAAGTTACGCACGCCGCCGTGCCGGCACCTTGGTGGGAAAGTGAACGACTGAGTGACAGAGCGCCCTCTGAAACGCATTTCCCCGACGTCTCCTTCTCCACCGTCGTTCCGAGTGCGTCGCCTGGAGGCTCGGAGCAGTGGGTGCTTCAAAGTGGAGGACCCCCTATGGGTGAGCACGGGAAGAGAGCAGATCTGTGTCCTTCCGCGTTTGGCCCGGTGTTGAGGGGACCTCGGTTAGCAACGATCGCGACACGCATCGCTCGGGACGACGAGTTTTGGGAAAATCCACTAGCGCCTCCAAAGTCGCCGATGGTTCCAAAGCCGCCGCACTCGCTTGTCGTTGCGGCACGGAATGCGGTGATCGAGGAGGTAGAGGAGGTATCAACGAGTCATGGCACTCATCACCGAGTCCCCTCGCGGTTCGTCACGACTCCTGAACCGAGAAGACGATGCGAACAAAAATCAAAACCGAAACGTACACCCGACCCCGCATCGATGACGCGGGCGCACGCGGCGGTCAAAGCGGCAGCGGCGGCGGTGGATGCGGCGCTGCAAGGGACGGTCACTCAGAGTGATCCGATGCATAATAACGATACTTACGCGTATGTCATTCCAGTCGTGGAACCGGTCACGCCTAAAGTGGTGGAGACAATCGACGAAGAGCCGCCAGAGGAGACTCCTCGTGAAGAGTCACCCGAGGCGCTATCGCCTGAAACGGAGGTGACTGAAGAAGAAGTTACAAGAACCGCGGCGGCGGCGGAGGCTGTGGGTGACCTTACGGAACCTGAAGTAAGTTCCACAGTCGAAACTTGCACACCCGAGCAAGCTTTACGCAGACAGCCAGAATATAAACACAGATCCATCGACTTTGATTGGGATTTGATCGACCTGGTAGATGAAGTGGATGAGATTTCCTTGCTCCCCGAAAAACGAGATAAAGAGTACGGCGCTCAACAGCGCTACAGTCAAAGCAACCCCACGGAAACTTCGTACACACACGACTACCTTGATCGTTGGGGTCTACGTGTGCGTCACGGGATGCACCCGCGCGCCGCGGCTGCCGCAGCCGCACGCAGAGTAGCGTCCCGGTCGAAAACGAAACCGAGTGGTCCCGACCGCGCTAGACGACGAAGGCTCACCGAGGAACTCTCCACTCTGCGCATGCAGCGGAGCCAAAAAGCAGAAGAAGCCTGGCACACCGACTACCGAAGCTTCTCGGAAAGTATACGAGGAAACGCGTTGATGTGATTTCGGTAGTAACGTAGCGGTGATATGAAATTAGTCCCTTCGTATAACATGCACAATTTACCCGCGGCTCGCACGAACGGCAACGTATGTTCTTGCTTTCATTCGCGAGCGGCGTCCCTTCTATTTCCCACCTCCAATCCCTCCTCTCCTCTCTTCCGCCCCCCCTTACCGTCTCACCCCGAACCTGTCCCGGTCCAGTGTTGACTTCGTTCCAGGCTGCGTGTTCTCGGTCCCCCCCGGTCGCTTCGCGCCCTGCGCCATTGACGCGCGTCGTGCGAGCGCGCCGGGCGGGAGCGGCATCACGGATTGCCGGCGGGATTTCGCCGCCGCGTTGGCATCCTTGGATGCAGCTCCTCCATTGACATCAGTCATCATCACGTTCCGCTTCGCGCGTTTGTTCCCCCCCCCTAACTCCACAGCGTTGACTTTCGCCGCGAACTGGAGGGAGTGCATCGACTCTTCCGCTGACTCCTGTTCTGGCGCCACGTTGACCAACATCAAAGTCTTGCCGTCGCCGCCCAGGCACGGCGAGAGCAGATGCGTCAACTTCGAGTTCCTGTACGGCACGTGCTTGGCGTTTTCCCCGATCGCTTTGAACACGTCTCCTAAACTCGACAGCGACTTGTTAATCGCGCACGCTTCCTTCATGCGCTGCCCTTCCGCGCCGGAACGAGCCGTGCGTTCGCTACCAGCCAAGTCGACCAAGTTCAAACAACCGGTGAGCTTCTGGCCAGACGCGGCGTGCGTCCCGGTGATGTACAGCAAAAACAGGGTGTGCGATCGCGAGCTTTGCGCATTCATCTGCGTAGCTTCAACAGCGCGCGCGGCAGCAGCCCTCCTGACCAACCCAGCCGCCGCATCTACTGACGGCACGGACTCGCGCTCCACCCCCGTAACGGTAGGGCACCCCCCCGCAGGTGCCACCGCAATGGTGAGCTTCTCGTCGTGATCAGCCCCCGGCCTTAGTAAATCGCGAATCTGCTCGTTGTAAATCTCGACGTACGACGCGGACATTTCGTACGAGTACCCTTTTTGTTTTAAACTTTCAGCTTGTTCCAGCACTTTCTGCACGGCTCTGGGGATGATACCTCTTTCGTCCCCGTCCCCAGCGCCCAACATGGTGTGCGTCTTGCCAGACCCTGTTTGCCCATACGAGAACAAACAAACTTTGTACCCGTCAAGCGCGCTCTGCACTAATTGCGAAACTTCCTCGAAAATCTCCTCCTGTTTCGCGGACGGGCCGAACACCTTGTCAAAGTTGAACACCGCCGCGTCGCCTAGTCGGTCGGTAACCGAAATAGCATCCCGGTCGATGGCGGTCACGGCTAGGGCTTTGCTCGAGTCGGATGCGCCCTGAGCTTGAAACCCTAAAGCAGGCCTGGCTCTGGCGAAAACCCGGACGTTCCCCCGCAGCTCTTGGATCTGGTTGTGCATCGCGCGGCGGGTTTCATCCGCTTCGATGAGTTGTTGTTCCAGCTCTTGGCAGCGCTTTTCCGTTTCAGCAACTGCTTGGGCTTCCGCCTCAACACGGGCCTTCTCTTCAAGCAACGCTTGCCTAGTAATCTCCATCTCCTTCTTGGCCTCCACGAGCTGTGCGGTTCGTTTTTCCTCCGTCGCGCCTCTGGCTTCGTTCAGTGCGGACACCTCGGCGCACAGTTGCGCGGACGCCATCTCCGCGGTTTTAACGCGCTGCTCGGCGGCGTCTGCCCTGGTGTTAGCCGCGGCGGCAGACGCGGCGGCTCGCGCTTCAGCAGCTGCGATTTGAGAAGCAGAAGCGGTCTTCACCCGGGCGCACTCCTGCTTTTCGGAATCAAGCTGCGCGATGACGCCGTCGAGCCTGGCTTTGTGAAGCGCCGCTCTCTGTTCAGCGTCAGCGACGGCCGCGTCGTTTTGCTGCAGCGCTTCCCTTCGCGCTTCGTTCGCTTTCTGTTCAGCCATCAACGAACTGGAGTGCTCCACTTGCGAGATGTGTTCACGCGCTTGCTTCTCCGCATCCGCCACCGCGGCTTGCCGTAAGTGCGTAGACTCGGCTTCGAGTTCAACTCGTAACGCAGCGAGCGCGGTTTCCCTGTCGACAGACGCGCAGGTTTGCATCTCGTTGCGCAACTGAGACAAAGCGGAGTCGAGTTTGGACTCGGAATCCAACGTCGCGGATCGTATCTGCTGCTCAAACGAAGCCCTGAGCTCAGCCATGGCAACCGCGTGTCGCGCCTCAACCTCCGTAACCGCCAAGGAGCGTGACGTCACGAACCCGGTTTCAAGGGAAAGCTTTTGCTCCTGTAACGCAAACTCCTTTTCGTTCGCAAACTCGGCGCGTAACTTTTTGGCAACCGCTTTTTCGCACTCGCTCTTGTCCTCCATCGCTGCCTCCGCTTGTTGGTCAAGCGCCATTTCTTTTTCCCTGGCGAACCGCTCAGTCAATGCGGATTCAAACTGCCGTAACGCGTTCGCTTTATCGGTCTCAGCGGCGGCCAAGGCGTTGACACGCACAGCCTCCGCCGCCGCCAGGGCGTTGGCCTTTTCCACCTCCATGGATGCGCGCAAAGCGGCGAGCGCGGAATCTTTCTCAGCCGCCGCAGAAACGCCAGCCTGCTCGAGCGCCAAATCCAGCTCCGCTCCCTTTTCAGAAAGCGCAAACGCCTTTTCCTCCTCCGCGGCATGGGTAAGCGAAGCCGTGGTCGCGTCAACAGCTTGCTCAACCGCGAGTTGCTTCTCCACGTCGAGATTCGCAACCAGGTTGGTTTGGATCCGCTCCGTCTCGAGGGTGATCCGCGCGAGCTCGGCGTGCATCGTCTCCGCCGCGGACGCCTGCGCCGCCGCCAACCCCGCCTGGTGCTTGGATTCCAGCTCCATTTCCTTCGCCTCGACCGCAGCGGCGAGGTGCTTGGATCCCTTGGACACGAGCTCCGAGTGCATTGCAGAAAGCGCAGCAGCCTTTTCATCCGCTGCGAGTTTCAGGGCGTGCGCCTTCTCCGCAACAAAGGTGTTGGCTAATTCCTCGAGGGCTGATTGCTTGTCAACTAAGTGCTTCGCTTCAGAGGCGTCGAGGGCGGCGGCGAGGTCGGCATCTGCCGCCGCTCGTAACGCCTGCTCCAGGTTCGCCAGCGCCGTGCCGTTCTCGCCAGCAGCAGCGGCGAGCACAGCGGATTTATCCGCATCGTGTTTCGCTTCGAGATGCTGAGTCAACGACTCGAGCGCGGCGACGCGTTCCGAATCCATCGACTGCGTCAACGCTGCGAGCGCGGTGTTTTTGGAAGAATCGTACTCCATAGAGAGAGTGGAGGCTTGCGTGGAGAGCTCAACAGCGTGCGCCTCGTTAGCCTTCTCAAGCGCAACAGTCTTCTCTTTCGCAGCAGCAGCTAACGCAGCTTCCTTAGCTTCAGTGAACTGCGTCGTCAAAGCCTCAGTGAGCTTCTCAAGCGCGAGCTCCTTCTCCTTCGTGAAGCTCATTAACAGTTGCGACTTGTCGTTGGCGGCGCCCACCAGCGCGTCGCTCTTTTCCGCGGCCAACGCGGCGCGAACAGATGCCATCTCCTCCGCAGCCAGCTTCTTCAAGTTGAGCTCTTGCAGCGTGAGCTTGTCCCGCAGGTTCTGCTCCGCCGCGGAACGGAACTCCTCGGCTTGCTTCTCCAGGGCGGAGATTTTGTTCGCCTTGGCCTTGGCGGCGATTTCAGCTGCGTTTTGAGCAGCCGCGGACGCCGCTTCAGCGAGCGCCTCCTCCTTCTCCGCCACGAGCTCTTCCCTGATGGAGAAGATGGCGTGTTCGGATTGGGTCTCCGCGGCGGCGAGCGCCGCGCGCTTCGTTTCGCCGCACTCGAAGCGAACGCGCGCTTCGAGTTCCTCAAGTGCCGCGTGCATATCAGCCTCGGCTTTTTCAAGAGAAGCGGATTGAACAGACCCGAGCTCGGAGCGCAATTTCTGTTCCTGCTCCGCGAGCGCCACGGCTTTGGCTTCGCTCGCTTTCGTCGCCGCTTCCGCCAGTTCGGAGCGCATGGTTTCCAGCGCTGATTGCATCGCAGCAGCGACAGCGGCTTCTTTCTGTTCAGCCGACTCGGTGAGTTTTGAGTTCATCGTGGAAGTCATCTGCTCGGTGAGTTCGGCGAGCGCGACGGCCTTTTCTGTCTCCGCCTCGGCCAGCGCCGCTTCCAGCGCCGTGAGGTGGTTCGTCTCAAGGTCAGCCATCACTTGTTGCTTCTCAAACTCGAATTGATCACGGGCTTGTTCAAGGCTAGCATCGGTATTCGCCTCACCCGCGGCTTCGCAAGACGCGCGCACTTCGGTTTCACGGTCCAGCAATTGCTTTGCGGCGGCGGCGGCGGCGGCGGCGAGAGTGCTCTCGCGCGCCGCCTCAGCCTCAGC
>MDSY01094408.1_pt1 | contig 34206 bp, 19 predicted proteins | sample 811131 | NCBI WGS metagenome assembly MDSY01 (sample SAMN05326643, study PRJNA326480) | marine metagenome | isolation source: seawater | place: Atlantic Ocean: South West | collected 2010 | reverse complement strand
CCGGAGGGTTACAGTGGGTCTTTGATCTCAAGCGCAGAACCGGAACCGTGCGGCGCGTGCAGGGTGTGCGAAGCGCGAACGCCCGCCGCTGTACGCGAACAAGCCCTGGGTTTACTTTCCAAAAAGGGAAATAAATCTGCCAACGCGAGCGACTTCCCCAACGTCCCGCGGCACATGAAGTGCCCCCAAGTATCGGCCGTGCGAGTCGCGCGAACAGGCCATTGCGGCGCGCTGATCTCCCTTCGCCGCGAAGGCGCGGTCGGCACGCGGGTCCGAGTCCTGTGGGACGAAGATGACCGTTTCTACCGCGGCCGCGTTTCGAGGTTCAACATGGAACAATTCACGCACGACGTGGAATTCGACGACGGCGAGGTTTCGTGCGATTTGCGGTTGTGGTGCGAGTCCGTGCAAACCGTGGACCCGTCTACGGACCCGCATCCCAATGGGAGGCGGTTCGTGCTAGATGGGCCTGGACCTGGATCTGTCCCCTATTTCACTCAACCCCCAGCCTCCGGGAAGAAGCGTAAGAGCCCCCCCAAGGAGGATGCTACAGGTGCAAAAGCTCAAGATCCTTTGAGTCAGAACGCGTCAGGAAAGAAGCGCAAGGACTCGGGCGGCGCGGATGACCTGGCGGGCGCGCAGCGGTGCGAGGCGTGCGCGCGGTCGCACAAGGGCATTTCGTACTGCGCCGCACGGGGGCACGTCGTGAACGGGGCGAAAAGGAGCGGCGAGGGTGTTACTCAAAACGCGGGTAAGGGGCCGGGCGAGTTTCGAAATGACGGCGCCCCGCGCGTCGCCGCGCGCCGAGGCGGAAACGGCAAGTTCGTCGTTTCCGAATCCGTCGGCTCCGTGCTTCTTGGCGCCGGGCTTGAAGTCCCTGAGCGGTGCCAGCTGTGCATTCGGCGCAAGAAAGGCCTGGCGCACTGCCTCAAGAAGCAGCACATCTGGCTCACCCCGGAGCAATCCGCGGTGCTCGCGAAAACCCCGGCGGCGCCCAAGCGAAGCAAGGCGACCAAAGACGCAAAGGCAGGGAACGCGGCGGCAGCGGCAGTGGCACAAGCAGCGGCGCCTGCGATGCACCCCGCTCTGATGCAGATGCCGATGCCGCCTGGCATGTCGCTTCAAGACGCGGCGCATGCGCAAGCCGCGGCCGCAGCGGCGATGGCGGCGGCGATGATGGGGATGGGCGCGATGCCGGTACCGATGGGTATGGCCATGCCGCGGCCGCCGCAGTAAAAGGGGAGGAGTGAAGTGAAGTGAAAGACTATTCCAAAAAACAGCTTGAAATAAAAGCACCACGTTAGATCAAAAAACTCTTCTTGACACCGCTTCGACTACAGTTGTCTCTATTTTTTACTATGGTACAACGGTCCGTAGGAGCACTGTGGGAGCACTGTGGGACCAGACACGAGTCAGGCGAATAGACTCATTCTCAATTGTAAAAATCCTCACGCGATTTCGGGTTCGCCGTAATCCGGAAGCTCCGCCGCTTCCGTCAACAGCTGGTCCTGTACAGGTACTACGTTGTTTTTCGATCTGACTGCTTCAACCTTCTCGTTCTCCTTCTCCTTCTCCGGAATGCACTCCAGTTCGTCCCCGGTGAACAGGCACTCTTCGGATAGGTTGACCGTGGCGAACAGCTGGTCCCGCAAGTGTTCCAGGTTTTGGTCCTCGACTATTTTGCCAACAGAAGCGGGCATGAATGATTTCTCCCATTGTTCGAAAAGCGATTGGCGCTGGGCCAAAATCCTCTGCCCATAGTCAGGCCGTTGTGCGAACAAGGCTTTGATGAACGCCTGTGAATCGTTCGGGTTGTTCGCACTAGCAAACTCGTACAGCCACTTGTACTCCGTCTTGTTCGGGCTCACGTCGGTTTCTTGGATTTGAGTTAAAGTTTCCTTCAGCGCGCGAAACGTAAAGTAACTCACCAAAACGCGATCCACGTCCGCGAAACGCTGGGGGTTTGTAGGGGTATTCAGTGTGGTTAGGGTTTTGAAGGCATGAAGTGTGTACAGCTGTATATACAGCTGCACAATGCACTGTATGTGATACGCTACGAAAAAGAGAATAGAGAAAGAGTCCAACAACGCTGACATCATCCATCTCCAAAAATTTCAAAAACAGAAACTGGTGTTATACCGACGCTTCGTCGCTTTTCCCTTGGGCGTTTTGCTTTTTGAATGAACCTTAGACTTGGGTACGCACCTCTCCGTACTGTCCCCCGCCTTCCGCGCGGACGGTTAGGTCGCGTCGTCCGTGGTGCGAGGTGTAGCCCACGCGCAGCGGCGTGACTGGAAGGCGCGCGGAGGTCGGAGACGCGAAGCGCACGGGGAGACTACGCGCCGCGCATTGTACAGACCCGTGTGCGACTCCACATCCTGTGGAGTTGTCCTTGACCGACCGCGTTGGACGGGCGGTGTGTGCGCCGGCGAGTGCGCCGGCGGCTTTGGAAATGGCGGGGGCGAACATGGGTATGGGTGCGTGGGGGGCGCGCGGGACGGCAGGTGCGGTCGTGCGGCGCGCGGGCGAATGGACACCGTGGCCGCAAAAGTGTCCTCAGAAAGCTGTTACGCGCCAAAATTCCCGACGAGATTTTTTCAGTGCCTTCCACGTGTCCCCGCATCGACGATCGCATTGGTTATAACTCAAGAATCAGAAGTGCCAGAATGGACAGGCTCGAACGAAAGGGCACGGTGCAAACGGGTCGATGCGAAGGCGTCGGTCGAGTTCCGATGAAAAAATGTTGGCAATTTTGGCAATAATATTTCACTCATTTCTGTTCTCCCTCCTCGCTGTCGCTTACTCCGCCTCCACCGCCGGCGCGGTGACAGTTTCCACCGCCGTTCTGGGTAAGCTTTGCATCGCGGTGTCCCTTTCCGGCATCCGCGTCGTTTCCTTTTTCACGGGCCCCTCGGAGATTTTGTTGACGGTGAGAAACACGCCGCCCAGGGTGGCGAGGGCGACTAAGATGCCGACGGCAGTGCCAATCCCGAACGAAGGCCCTTCCACAACTTCGAAGTCGTTGCCACGCACGGAGTCCTCGGTCACGCCCCCCACCCGTTCAGGGGGCGGCCGCCTGTACCGGCCCTCCGCTAAAGTCTTCGACGCAGGACGAGCGCCGTACGACTCGGGCGCGCTTTCTTTTCTGCCGTCGGGAAGGTTACTCACGATCTTTCCAAGCAAGCCTGCTTCGGTGCCTTCCGCGGCGCGGTACGAGGAACTGTCAGAGGCTTTGTCCTCATCCGAAGCGCACGTGACAACACGCACAGCGCGGCGGGAGGTTCCGCGCACCACGCACGCCTGTGATTAGGTGGGGCGATAAGTGATGGGGCGATGGTCAGCTGGAAGTTTAAGGTGCCGCTTATCCTGGTATCCCGTCCATGGGATGACGGTGGGGGTGGGACAGGCGCTTGAAATCCGTGAATAGAAAACGCACCTTGACGCGGCGCGCTGCGAGGACGTTAGCGGAGGCGGAGAGGGCAAAAGTCATCGCGTCGTCGCGTGCGTGTGAACGCGCGAGTCGGTGTGAAGCGATTAACCACAAACTCTCTGCCGACGTGGCACTTTCCCTTGTCGAGGTCAGTTTTGGCCAGTCCAAAGAAAAACATGGAAGAGCTACGACGCTGAACAGTGAGCCGCACGGTCGTGTCGTGACCAGCGCGACTTCGACACCGCGGTGCGTGGGGTTCCTGGAGTGTTTGTGGGAGACATGCGCGCGATGACTGCGTGCGCGCGTACCGCGCATCCTGTCGCGACGCCTTCGGGCGTCGCTTCTTCAGATTCGGCAACCTCAAAACAACACCGACGCGAGGTCCGCCCGCTTCGGCACGCGCGTTCCGTGTCTAAGTTCGCCCCTTCCGCTCGCCGAGCCACCGCCTTAACTCCTCGTGCGGTGAACGACCCTGTTGAGACGGAGAGCAAAGCCGAGCAGTTCTTACGGGAACAGCTGGAACAGGAAGGCATCGACGTCGCGGAAGTGGAGTCTCCCGCGGAGATCGTGTCCGCCCTGGAAGATGAAGCGGGGCGTTTGCGGGAGCGGGAACAAGCGCTGACGGACGATTTGAACGCCACGTACAGAGACACATTCGCAGAGCTGGTCGTTGAAGTGTCCGGAACGAATACGGATGGCGACGACACGGAAGAGATGCCCACGACTTCGATGCAGTTTCCCGAAATCGACGAGCAAAGTTTCCGCACGCTCAACGCAGAGAACAAGCAAGTCGCGGCGGCACTTCTGGACGCTGCGGCGAAAGGCGACCAGAGAAAGTGGCTTGATTTCCAGAGGAATGCGCACAGGGCTAAGTTGCAACGCGATCGCATTGTGACGCAAAGAGCAGCCGTGGAAGCCGAGCTGAACGTCGCGCGGCGCGGCGGAGGCGCCGTGGCCGCCGCGGAGGCTGCGAGGAAAGCGGCAAGGGTAGCGGCGGCGAAAGCAGAGGCATCTGGTGGCGTTGTCGGCACACCAGGTGACTTTGCCAAGAACCAAAAGTCTCGCTCCATCGTGTTAATCAGCGGCTTCGAGTCCTTCAACGTCAAGCTGTACCGCAAAGCCGCGAAGAACCTTAAACGAAGGTTACCCGACTTGGATTTGTACGTCTTTTCCGACCGCGATTTAGAGAGCAACAGGGACGAAGTTCTCGACGCGTTGACCGATTGCGAAGTGTTCTTCGGGTCGTTGCTGTTCGATTTCGATCAAGTCGAGTGGCTGCGTGAGGCGATCGCTAAGGTACCTACCAAGTTCGTGTTCGAGAGCGCGTTGGAATTAATGAGCGAAACTTCCGTGGGATCGTTCGAAATGAAACCCAGCCCGAACGGCGAAAAAGCGGGACCGCCGCCGGCGGTGAAGGCGATTCTTAAAAAGTTCGGCTCCGGAAAGGAGGAGGATAAGCTGGTAGGGTATTTGTCTTTTTTGAAAATCGGGCCGCAACTTTTGAAGTTTGTGCCTGGTCGGAAAGCCAAGGATTTGAGGAACTGGCTTACTGTGTACGGGTACTGGAACCAAGGCGGATTGGCGAACGTGCAGGAGGCGTTTTACTTCGTAGCGAAGGAGTACTTGCCCGGGATTACGGAAGTTGATGTGAGTTCTGATCAGCAGGACTCCGACCAGTCTATTTCTTCCAAAATCAAACAGGTCGTGAACACATTGACCGGTGGTGGTATTCACAACGCACAGTCCACCACTCCCAAACTCAAACCCCCGACGGAAACCCCGCCGCTCGGGTTCTACCACCCGGCGATTGAGGAGCGCGGCGATGATTGGCCCACTACTGTTTCCGAGTTCAAAAAGTGGTACGCGGAGTACGAGCAGTCCGAAGAGACCAGGAAGCTACCCAACACCGCCCCAACCGTCGCGGTGCTTCTGTATCGCAAGCACGTCATCACGCAGCAGCCGTACTTAGCGGACTTGGTCCGGGCCATGGAGGAGAGTGGCGTCAAGCCCGTGCCCATTTTCATCAACGGCGTCGAGGCGCACACGATTGTGAGAGATCTTTTGACGACAAGTCATGAACAAGAACAGCGCTCTTTGGGGAACATTGAAATCGATTCCCTTTCATCAGACACGTTTCTCGTCGATGCTGTGGTCAGCACCGTGGGCTTCCCGTTAGTGGGCGGCCCCGCGGGGTCCATGGAAGCGGGGAGGCAAGCAGAGGTGGCGCAGGCGATTTTAACCGCGAAGAACGTCCCGTATGTCGTCGCCGCGCCGTTACTGATTCAAGATATCAAATCGTGGACTGAATCAGGAATCGGGGGGTTACAGAGCACTATATTGTACGCGTTGCCTGAACTAGACGGTGCGATCGACACGGTCCCATTAGGCGGCTTAGTGAACGATGACATCTACCTCACACGGGAACGGGTTTACGCTTTAAGCGAACGCTTGAAAAAGTGGCATAACTTGCGAAACAAGGAAAAGAAACACCGAAAACTGGCGGTGATGCTATACGGGTTCCCGCCCGGGGTCGGCGCGACTGGCACGGCGGCGCTTTTGAACGTACCGAAATCGCTTGAAAGGTTGTTAGAGACGTTGCGAGAGGAGGGGTACGATTTAGGGTTGCAGGATGCCGAAAACGTGCCGCAAGGGGAGGCGCTGGTTGATGCGTTGCGCGCGCTGGACGACGGGCGCGTCGTCGCGGGTGGGATCGACGCCGCGAAGAGAGCGGTGGAGGATTTGCGACGAGAGAAGGAGGATGGAAAGGATTTCTCAGAGGATTCCTCAACTGCATCATTGAATCCACTAAATGGCGTCTCCGTGTCCGGCGCCAACGTCCCGGCCAAGCAACTCAAGGAGTGGCTCACTTTCCCTGAAACCTGGGGCCCCACCGAGTTTGGCCCCACCCCGTTCCTCCCCTGCCCTGGCGTTTTAGTCAACCGAATGGAAAACGCGTGGGGAAAGTTGGAATCGTACAACGGCCTAGCGACGGTCCAGGGCAAGGACAAGGGAAGCTACGTCGCTGGTTTACAAATAGGCAACGTGTTCATCGGCATACAACCTGCACTAGGCGTAGAAGGCGACCCTATGCGTTTACTTTTCGAACGAGATTTAACCCCGCACCCGCAGTACGCCGCCTACTACAAGTGGCTTCAAAATGAATACGAAGCGGATTCTATTTTGCACTTCGGGATGCACGGCACCGTAGAGTGGCTACCTGGATCACCGCTTGGCAATACGTGCTTGTCTTGGAGCGAACAGCTCTTAGGCTCTCTCCCGAACGTGTACGTGTACGCCGCGAACAACCCGTCCGAAAGTATAATCGCGAAAAGAAGGGGCTATGGCGTGATCGTTTCGCACAACGTCCCGCCGTACGGCCGAGCGGGGTTGTACAAACAAACCGCGGATTTGAGGGAACTGCTTTCTGAGTACAGGGAAGCGCCTTCTGAGAATTTCCTCGCTCTTCGCGGTCCTATTTTCGACCTTGTTGCGTCAGCTGGTCTGGATCAGGATGTGCCGTTTACGGTGCATGGCGTGGCGACGCGCGTGACGAGCGAGACGATGGCGGGGGAAGACGAGGAGGAAGGAGACTCCTCCAAAATCGACATCACCCCCGAGTTATTTGAGCAATACGCCTCGGAGTTGTTCCAATACCTCGGAGTTCTTGAGAACCGTTTGTTCTCCGAGGGGCTTCACGTCTTAGGGGGGGCGCCCACCGACGCACAAGCGGCGCAGTACCTTGAGGCGTACTTTGGCGACGACTTACCGGGCGACGCGATTGAGAAAGTCGCGGCGATGCGTGTGTCGGACGACGTGGAAGCTGTACGTGCGGAGCTGGAGAAGCAGTATGGAGGTACAGAAGCTGATGGAGCTGATGGAACAGCTGTATTATCAGAAGCATCCACGAAACTCTCCGAAGCGGTTGATATTCGAACTCTACTCCGACGCAACACTGAAGAATTAACCGGCGCTCTTCGCGCTTTGAACGGCGAGTACCTCGCCCCCGCGGTTGGCGGCGACTTGTTGCGCGACGGCCCCGGGGTGTTACCCACCGGGCGGAACATCCACGCGTTGGACCCGTACCGCATGCCGTCACCCGCGGCGGCGGACAGGGGCAAGCGAATCGCGCAAGCCATTATGAAGCAGCACATGGAGGACAACTCTGGGCAATACCCCGAAACCGTCTCTGTCAACCTCTGGGGTTTGGACGCGATCAAAACCAAGGGTGAATCAGTTGGGATCGTTTTGGAGCTGATAGGCGCGCGGGCTGTGAAGGAAGGAACTGGAAGAGTAGCCCGGTATGAACTCATACCGTTAGATGAGCTAACACCTGCAGGACGCCCTCGCATAGACGTGCTGTGCAACATGAGCGGCATATTCCGCGACTCCTTCGCCAACGTCGTCGGGCTGCTCGATGATTTGTTTGTCCGAGCGGCGGACGTAGAGGGAGAATCTGAAACCCGGAACTTCGTCAAGAAGCATTCAATCGAAATGCGCGCGGACGGCTTGGAAAACACAAGCGCGCGTTTGTTCTCGAACCCACCTGGTGATTACGGGTCAATGGTCAACGAGCGCGTCGGGACCTCGGAGTGGGAGGACGGCCGGGAGTTGGGTGATACGTGGGCGAGTCGGAACGCGTATTCCTACGGCAAAGGCGGCGAGCGAGGAGCGGCAAGGCCAGAAATCCTCCAAGCCCTTCTGCGCACAACGGAACGCGTGGTCCAGGAAGTGGATTCCGTGGAGTACGGCTTGACTGACATCCAGGAGTACTACGCGAACACGGGGGCGCTGGTTGCTGCTGCAAATGCTGCCAAAGAAGAAGCCGCAGAACAAGAAGCTAAGACATCAGGACAGCCAGCCAAAGAGTTTAAAAAAGTAAAGTGTTCCATCGTCGAGACATTTGGCGACGAGACGCCGCGGGATTTGGACGAAACGTTGAGGTTGGAATACCGGAGCAAGCTTTTGAACCCGAAGTGGGCGAACGCCATGGCTGATCAAGGCTCGGGCGGTGCGTTCGAGATCTCGCAACGCATGACCGCCCTCGTCGGGTGGGGCGCGACGTCAGGGTTCACGGAGAACTGGGTGTACGACGGGTCTTACGAGCGTTATGTCGAGGACGAGGCGATGAGAGAGAAGTTGAGAAAAGCAAACCCGCAGGCGTTCCGGAACGTGTTGCGGCGAATGCTGGAAGCGGCGGGTAGGGGGATGTGGGACGCGGACGAAGACACTTTGGCACAGTTAAAGAATCTGTACTCGGAAACAGAAGACGAGCTAGAGGGAGTCAAGACCAGACCATAGATTTGTGAATGCAAAAGACAAGAAACATTTTGAAACATTTTTTATTCTTCTTGACAACACTTCTACAATCCTCCTGTAACCTCCTATCAGTCAAACGTCGGTATCGCGGCTGCGTTTACCGGCGGCGGCGGTTCGTTCGCGGGGATGTCGAACCTGAGTTGAGTGGTCTCTGAAATTGCTTGAGTTAATCCTGAGTCATCCACACCAACTAACCCGAACGGCACTTCGAAGCGCACGCGCTGCAACAGACACACGTCATTTTCCCGGCAAAAATAAACCGCGCACTCGATCTTCGCCTCGCCCGCTTCTGAATTATCGGTTGGTACGTTCGCCAACGATTGCGTGCCTGTGGCGAACGAGAACCGCAGCTTTATGTCGGTGTCGTCTTGTAGGTCTGCTTCGGACGTGTCCACTACGATTCCCCGGTTGATCGCGGCATCATCTAAGGTAACTGAAATTTTACTCTTCGCGCCCTTCGTGAGGTGGTACTCGTTTGGGAGCTGGAGTTTTAACACCACGGATTGCTTGGCGTTGGCTTTTTCGCCCAGAGAGACGGGGTCTGATCGTACCACCGCGGTTTGGCGTGCATAGCTCGGTTGCGGGGTTGCCGCGAACGCCACGAAACTCACAAGTCCCCCACAAGAGACCAGGGTTTCACGGCGAGACGGGTCGATCGTGTTTTTTGGTTTTCTTGTGGAATCGAGTGTATCGCTGTTTGAGGTAACCTTTTCGATTGAACGATTATGCTCTGCGTCATCGACGATGGACGACGAATCAACCTTTGCGTTTACAGGGGCTTCAAATGACTGTCTACCGTTCCCGGTCGTTCGCCTTGACCGCGTTCCCCGCGCTTTTCCACATGGACGGCCGGGAGAAACCAGCCTTGTTGTTTGATGAGTCGCCATCACCGGTCCGGACATCCTTCCGAAGTGGCGGCGCAACTAACACGGGATACGCAGTCGCACCGACGGCACAGCAAACTCCACTGACAAGCCCTACCACCGCGAGTTTGCCGCGCGACATGCGCGGGTCGCACTGAGCAGGTTGGCGAGGACGCGCTCGTAGAGGAAACCACGATTGGTGACTCATAACCAAAATCCAAAAAAACTTGTTGAAAGGAAGAGTTGATAGGAGCTTCGGACAAACTGAAACGTCATTTGCCGGTACCTTTTCGCTTTCACTCAGCCATCCTGGTTTCAGAAATAGTCTATCAAGCAGTTGTGAATGGATAAGTTGAGATCCTTGCGTTTGAGCCACAAAGGCCCTTTTTCCGAAAGGCTCTCTCTGCGGCGGCTAGCGGACGCGTCACCCATAGCCCTCGGCACGGCGACGTGACGAGCGACTGTGGATCGTTGTGACTCTGCGTGAACGCAGTCATAGAGCGACGTCGCATCGCGCGCGGGTGGATAGGCGCGCTTCCCCTCGGGCGTCACATTGCGTCTGTCGACGTAGGAGAGGTTTACTTTTAGGGTGATTCTGAAATCGGTCGGCGCCAGTGAGACAAGATGGCGAGTGCGAGCGCGGTGACGACCTCCGCGGCGGCCGTGTCGGCCGTCAACGCCTTGTCGCGTGACGCTGCACGACGCGCGCGTCTCGCGTCTTCCGTGGGTGCGGCTCCTCGCCCGAACCCTACTGTGCTTCGCCAGCGCGCCGCCGTCCCACCACACGCCATCCGGCGTGAGTCATCCGGGGACTCGCTAGTCGAGGGCCCACGCGGGGAAGTGTACGCGTCTACCGACGAAGCGTTCGCTTCCTTCGCAGAGGGCGACAGCTTCGACGAAGGATTCGACGACGTCGGGGCGTCGCAATCGGGCGCCGGCGGGTACGGCGCGCGACGCACGACGCGCAAAAAGAAGGGACGCAAGAGCAGCGGATTCGCGCAAGGCACTCGCGGGGGCGGCGCTGCTACCCGGTCGTACGATACGGCCTCCGCGTACGGCGCCGCTGCTGCGGCGGTGGACACGCGGCCGCAGCGGGCGTTCACCCGGGGAGGGCGGGACGACGGAAGGAACGTACGAGACGACAGACACCGACGCCGAAACGGCGATGACCATTTGTTTGAATTCGTCCCCGCGGAGTGGGCCGAGCGAAGCGACCTCGCGGGGCCGACGCGGGTGCTTCAACGCGCCGCGGACCGGGGCGACGCGGATGGGGCGTTGTGTGCGTTACGACGCTTGAGAGACGCGACTACCTCTGGAAACTCAAAGGAGCACGCGGCGACGAGCACCGGGTCTTTACCCCTGGCTTTCTACAACGCGGCGTTGCGAGCGTGCAAGCGATCACGCCCCCCCGCGCACGTCGAGGCGCGAAGGTTGCTGCTCGAGATGCGTGACGATACGGTAACCCCGGGGGTTACCCCCGACGCCCGGACGTACCACGAGGTGGTCGCGGCGCTAGCAAGGGCACACGAGTGGAGGTTAGCGGAACGCACGTTTTCTGAAATGCGCACTGCGTTTCCGAACCACGACCCAAGCGTGCTGGTGTACACTTCCTTAATAAGCGCTTATGGCAAAGGAGGCCAATGGGAAAAAGCGAACCTCGCGTTTGAAACGCTGAAGGCGCAGAGCGAAGGGACGGGCAACATCGACACTGGTGTGTACAACGCGTTGCTCTCAGCCGCGGTATCCGCGGGGCGGTACCGAGACGCAGATGGCGTTTTTGACCGCATGCCGAGTGAGGGCGTGCGACGCAACGTTACGACGTACAACGCGGTGTTGACGAGTCTTGGAAGACAAAGACGTTTGCGCGATATGGAAAGTTTGCGCCGCGAGATGCGCAGGAACTCCATCGAGGCGAATGAAACGACGTTTTCGGTGTTAATCACCGCGTTCGGGAACGCGGGGGAGTGCGGACGGGCGTGCGCGCTGTTGGACGAAGCGTGTGACACGCCTTGGGTGTATAAATCCGCGGTGGTGTTCAACGCGACGCTTGGCGCTTGCGTCAAGGCGGGCGAGACGCAACTGGCAAAGAAAGTTTTATCTCTGATGAAAAACGAGGGCATCCACCCGACGTTAGTGACGTACAACACGATGTTGATGGGCGCGAGTGCATCAAGGGACTGGGGTGAAGTGGCGAACATCTACCGTGAACTGTTGAGAACGGGACAGCAACCGGACGCCATTACCCTTGATTGCCTTTGCGGCATTGAAAAGCTGCAGCGAGCAAACGAAGCGCGCAAAGAAGCGGAAGCCGCGGCGCGACGCGCGATGCTGTGCTTGGACGATGACGAGTTGAGTGTTGACGATGATGGAGATAATCCCTTACCAAGTACACCTCAACGCGCGCCTTCCAACGATTTAGGCGATTTGTGCGAGCACCTGCGCGAGGTCATCGCGGAGGAAATTGCATTAGCGAAGAACCCGCAATCCACGAAAAGTGAACCGTCAGATGGCGATTTGCGGAAAGAGCTTAAATACGCAGGCGCTTCGTCCGCGACCGCACGACGTGCTTCCTACCCTGGTGCGCCTCCTCCGCAGCGACAAGGCGCGGCGTTGACACACGCGTACGACGCGTTGCTCAGAGCGCTGCACGTCAGCGGCCGCGGCGCCGAGGTGGAAACCGCGTTTCAAGAGATGCAGGATTCAAACGCGCGCAGGACGGTGCACACGTACAACTCGCTCATCGCGTCGTACGAAGCGCGCAGGCAGTGGCAGCGGGCTGGTGACGCCATGGCCTTGATGCAGGAGGAAGGCATCGCCCCGGATGCGATTACGTTCGACGCGTTGATTGACGTGGCAGAGGAAACCGGGCAGTGGGACAGAGCCACGGCGTGGTTGGAACAGGCGCAGGAGGAAGGGCATTTGCGGTGCGAAGACGAGTTAGGGGTGTTAGATCTTCACCGCATCAGGAGCGCCGGTACCGCGCAGACCGTGTTGCGGTGGTGGCTGCGACGCATGCGTGCACGGGCGCTTGCACCCCTAGACGCCGCAGCCGCGGGACGAGGCACGAGGGCTATTTTGGAAAAAACCGCGGGGGTCACGACCGGCAAAAACGCGATACCGGCGCAGATTAGAGATCTTCCGGAACAAATTCAAGTCGTCACGGGCTGGGGAAAGCACAGCACGGTTTATGGGCACTCGCCCGTGAAAGAACGCGTGCTCGCGCTGTTAGGCGGGCTAAATTCCCCGTTCGACGTCCCGGACCACAACATCGGGTGCGTCGTGGCGGACCGCGGCGACGTCCGGGCGTGGCTCGTGCGAGACGAGCTGCTTTCATTAGTCAGATTCCTGGGCGGCAACCGAGACGCGCTGAAGCGAAACTTCAACCCGAAATCCGCGGGGCTGAAAAACTGACGGAGGTTTGAGTGTGAGTATGATTGTACGGTCTACTAGTCTCGTTGATATACATTGTAGTCTCGTTGATATATGCAGGTACATTGATTGAGCCATACCTCTCCCAGACGCCAACCTCTCAGACTTGGAAAAAGTAATCACAATCTATCCGGTCGTGTATCGTCACTCCTCCCCGCGCTGTTCATGACCCCGAGCGTCTCGGTTCGCTCGCTCGCATCGCGCACGCCCGTTACTGTCGCGCGCCGAACCTCTGCAAGTCGTCATTCTACCCGCGGGTACGCCTCACCAACACGAATGGGGCCTCCCCTGCCCAGCGTGGAGCTGGGAAGAGTTTTGCCCGGCGGTGAATCTGCGAAACTGACCCTCGCGGCGTGGCTTGATTACGCCTGTCCGTTCAGCGCCAAGGCGTTTAACACCTTGGTCAACGAAGTAGGCCCGCACTACGGGAAGGATGTGAAAATCGTGTTGTACCACCAGGTCCAGCCGTGGCACCCGCAAAGCACCATGTTGCACGAAGCCGCGGTGGCGGTGCATCAGCTAAAAGGAGATTCTGCGTTTTATACATTCTCCACAGCGCTCATGGCAAAGCAGACGAACTTTTTCGACGCAAACACGTACGATAAGAGCCGGATTGATGTGTACAAGGAACTGGCGAAGCTGGCGGCTGATTCAGTGGAAGGGCTCAGTGAGGAGTTAGTCATGGAAAAGCTGAACAGAGTCGTCGCGACGGATGGCTCGCTGAACACAGGGAACGCCACGACACAGGAGATAAAGTTCCACGTCAAACTCGGACGCCAAACCGGAATTCACGTCTCGCCCACCACCACTTTGAACGGCATGGTGTGCGATACCTCATCCGGGTGGACGCTGGAGCAGTGGAAGGAGTTTCTGGGACCGCACGTAGACGCGAGTAAGAAGTAGAGTAAGAGAAGAGGATTCAATTATTTTTATAAAATCGCTACGTCGTTACAACTACATTACATTACATATACTATTTTCCCCTTCCTGCATCGATCAGCGCGTGGTACGTCCCTGATCGTTTCTTTCGGAAGGCTTCATATTGATCGTCTGGGGGTTTCGTTTCTGATTCTAGCCTCGCCACACCGAGCCCGGGGCGTTCAGGTCCAGCGGCGAATTCTTTTCGCTTCCCGTGATTTGGATGCGCTCCGCCTCCAGCGCGCGCGGGCCATGTTTTTTTAACTCCGCCTCCCGGCTGCCCGTGTTTGATTCGTTCCAACTCGTCACGTTTCCTATCCTCAATTACTTCATAGCTCTCCCACCGCTGTTTGTCTCTTTGTTTCAATCTCGCGCGCCCGCCGTCGTTCAGGTCCTCCGCGAATCGCTTTAATCTATCTGAAAGATATTCACTTGTCGATTCAGGGTCTGTTAACTCGTCGTTTATGCCGTTCTTCAACGCATTCGCGGTGGCTTCAGCCCTTACCAGCGCGGGTGGGATGTCATCCTTGTGTATGGGTGTGTACTTTCCGTTGGCTCCATTTGCAGCTCTTGTCAGCGATGGAATCAACCCGGGCGGAAGATCTATGATGTCTTTTTGGGGATTCGTGTTGGTGGTGCGTTCTTGTCGAGACACACCTCGCGGAGGAGGCGGCAGCACTTCCGTTAAGGTCGTTTTGGTTGCCGTCTGTGTGTGTACCTCGATTTGTTGAGTATAGTACTTGAACACTGGGTCCTCAGGGCCTTTTGAGAGGAAGTGATACAAAGGATCTCCCGAGTTTTTCGAGCGCACCATCTGAACGAACTCCTCCCCGTTCCTCACCCGGTACTCCGCCAGCTTCTCCACCACTTGGCGCTGCTTCGGGTCGGAGGGTGGGGGCACACGCGCCGCAGCGTCCCACCGCGACATCAGGGACACCGTGGGGCGCTCGTAGGGTGTGACAAACGCAGTGTAGAGTGCCGTCTTGAAGAAATGGGACGAAACAACATCGGCGCGCAGCACGTCGAGGTCGGTTCTCGGTGGATAAGCCCATCCACGTGTCGTGTCAATCGGTACCGATCTCCCCCGTGTCATTCGCCACGACACCGAGGACCGACATGGCCGCCATCGCGAACACCGTTTTGGGTGGCGCCTGTTTGGGCGCCCCCACTGCTCGTGCGTCTCGCCGCAGCACTGCGCGCCGCGCCTCTGTCCCCGTCCGCGCTTCTGCAGATGAGGCCGATCAAAACAGCCCCATCGAGTCCTTCGCAAAGGCTGCGAAGAACCTGGGCGTGGGTTTGATGGCCAGCGCGATCGTCTGCGCCCCGGGTGCGAACGCCATGCCCACCGAGGCAATCAGCGATCTCGCGAGTTTAGCCGCGAACCCCGTGCAGAACGCACGGGCGTTGCTAAGGAACGCGTTACCTATCGACAACAAGCAGATTAGAGAAGTGCAGCGGAAGATCGAGAGCATCTCGGATGATTTAAGAGTACCCGGCGTGCGGTTCACCGGCGTCGAGTCTTCCGTGAACAGCTCCTCAAAAATTGTCACATCCGACGCCGCGAAGATTTTAGCATCAGTCGCCCCCGAGAAGATGGAGGACGGCAAGGAAGCGTTGAAGCTTTTACAGCAAGAGTTGGAGGACTTCAAAGTCGTGGTGGCGCAGAAAGATAAACAAGAAGTCCCCGTGGCGCAGCAAAAAGTTTTACAATTAGTCGGGCGCCTCGAAGAGGACATGGTCAAGGGCTTCCCGTTCGAAGTGCCTGCGCCTTATGACACCGCGCCTCTTTTGAAAGGAAGAGCTACAGTCGAGATGGAAATCAAAGTTAAGGATAACCCGAACGTGGACGTCGGTGTGATGTCCATCGTCATCGACGGGTTCAACGCCCCCGTGACCGGCGGTAACTTTATCGACTTAGTGGAGCGCAACTTTTACGACGGCATGGACATTCAGCGGTCAGACGGGTTCGTGGTGCAGACGGGCAAACCCGGTACCGGGAAGGGCCAGGACGGATTCATTGACCCTGTGACGCGAAAAGAACGCACCATTCCCCTTGAAATCCAACCAGTGAAGAAGGACAAAGACGGCGTTCCCGTGTACGACTTTACGTTTGAAGACGTGGGGAAGTACAGGGACGAACCTGTGTTGCCGTTCAACGCGTTCGGGACGCTCGCGATGGCGCGGCGTGAGGCCGAGCCTAATAGTGCATCTTCTCAGTTTTTTTTCCTGTTGAAAGAATCCGAACTCACTCCGTCTGGCACTAATATTCTGGACGGACGCTACGCCGTGTTCGGGTACGTAGTCGACGGCCAGGAACTGCTAAGGGAAGTCAAGGCGGGGGATAAGATTTTGTCAATCAAAGTCGTGGAGGGGTCTGAGAACTTGGTCAACAAAAGCTCCAAAGTTGTGCCGGCGGTGGAGGAGGAGACCGTGGATGTGCAGTAAGTGTGGGTGAGGGAGTAGGATAATAAACACGAGAGGGTATACTTCCACAGGAGTACACCCCAGTAATAAGGAATACAGAGACAGAGACTTTAAACCTTCAACTTTACACGTTTATTCACACGCGGTCGCTGGGGCCTGGTCTACTTGCATCTCCTCACCCTCACCCGTCCCCTTCCTGGGACTCTTTTCGAAAAACCCTCGTATGTCGCGGCTTCCCTTTGCGTGTTCCGGTGACACCGGCCCAGGCGATAAACGTCCCTCCATCTTCGCCTGGAACGCCTTGACCTTTGCAGTCATCAGTTGCGTTTCCTGCGCGATGCGTTGCGCAATTTCAGCCGGCGTTTCGGGAGTTACATACGTCGTCTCATCCCCCGGCCCACTCCCCACGCTTTTCGAGGATTCAGGTGGGAAAAGCTCGTGCTGCGCACCCAAAACAACTGGCGCCTTTTCAGATGATTGTGACGGTTCAGATCTCCAACTTGTATCGTTTCCATACGCCATGCGCTCCCAGTGTTCACTCTCCTGTTTCTGCTCCATCCTTCGCGCCGACGCAACGTACTCCTTCTCCGCTGCGTTCTTCGCCGCAACCCGCGCGTCTTCCTGCTTACCTCGCGCGTGCATCTCGTTCACATCCGCCACAGCTTCATCAACCTTCGCCATGATCGACTTTAGGTCGTTTTTTAGCCGAGCAGCGCTCAAGTGTTCCCGCAAATCCTCCGCCTGGTCGGCGAGCGCGCGCAAATCGGGATCCGTTTCCGCGTGGCGTTTCGGTCGCAGCTTCGGCGGCCTTGGGGCGCGCACTGGGGGGGGTGGGGCGATGATCAATATGCGTTCCTTCATGTCTTTTATCCTCGCCTCGAGCCACGCCACTTCTTCATCCACGGTTCCCACGAACAACGCGTTCTCTACGAACAACGGCATCGCGCTCGTCGACGTGTTGTCCAAATGCGTGCGGTTGGTTTGGCAGTTTTTATCGTTCTCCGTCCCCAGCGCTTCCAAGTTTTCGAAAACCGTACCCATGACGCCCTTCGGGGCATCCTCCTTGGCCTTCAGGGTCCACTCGCGTTCTTGAACGAGAATCTCCCTTCGTGTTAACGCCTGTTCCCGCTTTGTGACCTCCGCGGCTAACTGCTCTTTTTCCCGTAAAACCTCCTCCTCGTGCGCCCGGACCTTCTCCAGTTCCAAACCGAGCTCGTACTGAAGCTCCGCCGCGATGTCCCTTTTGCGTTGCGTCACCGCGGCTTCCCGCATCTCGAGGTCCCGCAAGTGCTCCGCCAGCTTCAACTCACGTTCCTTGATCTCGCAATCCAGCTCACGAAGGTTCAACAAACGCTCGTTGCGGGTCAAGTCATCTTCGTCAACGTGCTCAAGCACCTTCGCGAACGCCGCGGCGGACATGGTCACGAGCGGGGAATTTTACGGGCGCTGGGTGCCGGTTTCGTTTCGCCAAAATGTCACGGCCCGAAGAGGTGCCCGAGACGCAACGGACGACCACAACGCGGGGTCGCACGCGCGCTCAACTTTGGGGTGGACGAGAGAGAGCCGGCCGCGCGTCACGGGCGGGCGCTCGGCGTCGTCGACGTGTGGCGGGGACGCGGGAAGGTCGTGGCCAAAACAAGATTTGGCAATCCCGATGTTTCCCCTTTCGAGTTTTGGTGAAAAAAAAACGCTCGCGAATTTTCGGCTTGTCAAGTGTATGGCTTATCCGGGGCGATCGTGTCGCTTCCCTCTTCCCCTCGCCTGCCACTACACTCCGCCGCTCGCGTCTTCCGGTCGACCCTCGCGTCTCTTCCCGCGGGTTTCGTATCGTCGTCCGCGGCGCGGACGCATGCTCGACCTCAGCACGCTCGCCACGGCGCGAGTCTCTCGCGTCCCTGAGTTTCGGGCGAGAGGTAATCAGTTTCCACGAACGTCCTCGCGTCGTGCCGCTTCCTTTGGCCATCGCCCCACCGCAGCTGCGATGGGTGCTCCTGATTTTGATTCCACTCAGGGCTTAAAAAATGCCCCGCTCACCCCCGACGGCATCCTCCCCCCCGCGATTTTGAGTAACGTCCCGGGGACTTGGGCGTTTGACACAGTGTCAAGGCGTCTGCGGGAATCGATCTTGTCGCGCATCGTTGCGGACAACGCCGAGACCCTCGAGGCGGATCCAAACGCAGCCGCGGCGTTTAAAGTGCTGGACGCCGAGCTCAGTGATGCTGCGCATGTTACCCTAAGAGCTATCGAGCCGGATGGCGGCCCCGACGTTGAGCACTGGAACCACAACATCCTCCCACAGTGGATCGGGAAAACGTGGCTCGACACGCCGTGGCTCACGTCCGAGTTTTATTTCTACCGCCGAGTGTTGGAAGCGGTGGGGTACTTCGGCGACGGCCCGGGTGCGGGTGTTGACCCGTTTCAAAAGGACAAAGACGCAGGGCTTGCTGCATGCGTCGACGCCACGAAAGCGCTGGCGCCGAAGCTCAACGCCTTCGCGGAGAGACAGGAAGTGAAAGACAAAGACAAAGACGAAAACGCGGTTCTCGCGACGATGCGTCTCTTCGTGTTAGTGTCCCTCTGGGGCAACCGCATGGACTTGAGCATTTGGCCTGCGGATGGTTCGAGTGAAAGGGGTGGCGCAGGCGCACAATCGTCATCCTCCAGAGCATCCAACGCGTTCGACGAAGCCTTGTCAGCGGGAGAGGAGTGTCTTCTTTGGGACGACTCTCTTGCCGCGGCTAATAAAATTTTAAAACAAGAATGCGACAAAGTTGGCATCGTGGTGGACAACGCGGGGTTCGAGTTGGTGTGCGATTTGGCGCTAGCGGATGCTATCGTAGTAGCTAGGGATGCTATGAGGGATAGAGTCGATGCTAGGGATACAAGTATCTCAAAAGCACGAGTAGTAGTCACGTTACACGTCAAGTCCCACCCCACGTTCGTCAGCGACGCGATGTCAAAGGACGTGCACGACACGATTCAATCGATGTGCGCTTCAACCGACTGCGAAACACACACGATGGGAAAACGATGGCAAAGGCACGTCTCCACAGGCGCCTGGGTCATAGCCCCCCGGTTTGAATGGGCACAGCCGCAGCCGTTCTGGGACCTCCCACTTGAAGCCCGAGAAGTACTACAACAAGAGAAACTTGTCATCATCAAAGGCGACGCAAATTACCGGCGGCTTTTGGGCGACCGTCTTTGGAATTTACAAACGCCGTTTTCGGACGTCGCGTGTTACTTCCCCACATCGGTGTTGGCGCTTCGGACGTTGAAAGCGGAGCTGGGGTGTGGTATACCTACGGAACAATCAGAACGAGCTAACACGGAAAACCCGGGGACATGGATGACGTGTGGGAAATTCGGGGTTGTGCAATACTTGGAAAGGCCGGGACGGCAGACGGACGCCGCCAACGTGGCTTGGAGATGTTCTAAAGAAAAATGTTGCGACGACGCGCCCACACGAAAAGAGCTAGCCCTGGTGCTAGTGGCGCTGGCGAACGCGTGTTCTTCTCTACACGAGCGGCTCGCAAACGCGCCGTTAAACGCGAGAGCTACTTTTGGGTACGTGGAAAGTAACAGCACCAACTCTTCGGGGGATACACAAAAGAAGCTCGACGTCATGGCGAACGAGCTTGTACGGACCGAGCTCGCCAAAAGCGGCGCGGTTAAATATTACGCGTCCGAAGAGGAAGAAAACGTTATGGAGTTGAGCAGCGCAGGACGGTTCGTGGTTACGTGCGACCCGCTGGACGGGAGTCGGAACGTGGATGTTGGTGTGCCCGTGGGGACCATTTTCGGGGTGTACAAAGTGAAGGAAGGTAATGCCTCGGATGATGACTCGGATACCTTTCACTCACAACAAGCGTTACGTCCGGGTAACGATTTGGTCGCGGCTGGTTATGCGAACTACTCCTCCTCAACTGCATTCGTCGTCGCGGTTGCCGGGGGAGGTACGCCAATTGAACTGGATTTAACACATGATGGGGAGTTCCGATACGCGTCTGAGTTGACGTGTCCGAAACGCGGGCAGATTTACTCACTGAACGACGCGCGTTTCAACGACTGGCCGGACGGGTTGCAAAAGTACATCACCGACGTTCGAACTGGAGCCGGCGTCACGGGAAAGAAATACTCATCGCGGTACGTGTGTTCCCTGGTCACGGATTTCCACAGGACCTTGTACCAAGGCGGGTGGTGCGGGAACCCACGGCCCCACTTAAGGTTGTTGTACGAGTGCGTGCCGTTGTCGTTCGTGGCGAGGGCGGCCGGGGCAAGGGGTAGTGACGGGGTGGGTGATATTCTTTCAAAAATACCAACAGCGTTACACGAGCGCACGCCTTTGTTTGTAGGCAGCGCAGAGGACATCAACGAGCTGGAGACGTACGAAGACGTGCAGCAGGAAGAAGCGGAGTACAACGTGTGGTGACGTATGGAATATTAATATTTAGACTATGGGTATTAATGCTAATAACAACGCTCAATACTACAACAATGCTCTTCGCTCTACATCGCTTTCGGTTTCGGTAAATCGTCCTCCGTCTCGACGAACATGCGCATACACTCATCGAGCTCGTCATCAGAGGAATCAGAGGAAGAATCTTTGGAAGCCTTGGGAGCTTTGGAAGCTTTGGACTCTTTATCCCCGTCCCCGACATCATCCCCACCCTCATCCCCATCCCCATCCCCCCCGCCCCGTTTCAGAAGTTTCGCCCACAGCGCGTTTTTGTTTATCCCGGTCGAAATATTTTTATTCTTCGGCGGTTCGTATTGGAACCCGCACTGCGTGTAGAATTTAACCAACCGGGGCTGGCACCACGCGGTGACGCACTCGAACTGCAGCTTGGTAACTGCGTAACGAGATGCGAGTTTCACTAATGCAGCCCCTAGGCCGGCCCCTCGCAACTCCTTGGGAACCAGCACGGAGTTCAAAGTGCAGTTTTTCGCCTCGCCTGTTTTCTGGCTTTTTTCCGGTCGCGTAATGAACGAAGACGGGTAGATGATGACGTACCCTAGGACTCGTGGAGGGTTTTCGGTCTCCGTTTCTGGGTCTAGGTCATCCACCGTCACGAGCACCAGCGGCGTGGGTTTTCGGTCGGGGCCGTGCGTGCCCCTTCGGATCGCGACGCACTCACCGGTGCGATGGGGCCAAACTTCCTGAAACACATCCGCTACCGATTCTCGAAACGACGGGACAACGACTTCCCACAAACGCACCAAGCGAACGTTGGTTACTTGACCGCCTAGGTTTACAGTAGCGACATCCTCACCCCCATCGTCCGCGATACTCAACGAACGCAACGAACATGGAACAGGGCTTTGGTTCGTGCGAGGCATGCGCCCCTACCGTCTGCAGATTATGATTTTTCGTTTTCAATCTGACTCGTTTCTTCGAAAGAACTTTCAACTCGGCGACCTTCCATTGTGACGCGACACCTAGCACGATGGCCTCCAAGCGTGTTTTGAACGTCAATGTGGGTATTTTGGGGCACATCGATAGCGGCAAGACGAGCTTAGCCCGGGCGTTATCCACGCACTTCTCAACCGCCAGTTTAGACAAGCACCCGCAAAGCACGGAGCGGGGGATCACGTTGGATCTCGGGTTCTCGTCCTTCATGGCGCCGGTCCCTACAAACCTGGCTCACCTGCCGTACGACGAGATCCAGTTCACGCTGGTGGATTGCCCTGGTCATGCGAGTTTAATTAAAACAGTGTTGGGTGGTGCGCAAATCATAGACGTCATGATGCTCGTGGTGGACGTGAACAAAGGCATCCAAACGCAAACCGCGGAGTGCTTAGTAGTGGGTGAAATCACAACAAGCGAGTTACTGGTGGTGATGAACAAAACCGACATGATCCCGTCCGCGACGCGCGTCGAGAAAATCGAAAAGATGACCACGAAACTGAAAAACACGTTCAAAGCCACGAAGTTCAAGGAGTGCGTCATGGTGCCTCTATCTGCGCGACCTGGTGGAGCCGTAGACATGTCCGCAGGCGGCCCAGAACCCATCGGCATGGATCGATTGATAAGTGAATTAATGAAACGCGTCGAGACGGCGCACTTGACTCGAATTAAAAAAAACAAAAACCAAAACGCGTTTCTCTTCGCTGTGGACCACTGTTTCCCGATAAAGGGGCAGGGCACGGTGTTGACGGGTACCGTGCTATCCGGCCGGTGCGCCGTGGGCGACACCATAGAAATCCCCAACCTGAAACTGGAGAAGAAAGTAAAGTCGATGCAGATGTTCAAGCGGCCCGTGCAGTTTTGCGAACGGGGCGACCGGCTGGGGATGTGCGTCGCGCAACTGGACCACAACTTGATGGAAAGAGGACTCGTAGCTGCACCTAGTAGTATACCTACATTCAACGCCGCGATCGTTACATGTGAGAAAATTAGGTTCCACAAGCAGCCGGTGGGGAGCAAGATGAAGTTCCACGTCACGGTGGGGCACCAGACGGCGATGGCCACGGCGGAGTTTTTCGGCGAAGTGCCGGTGGACGGCGCGGAGGAAGTGTCAACGGTGGAGGACGCTGAGCGGCTGTTACGAGGATTGAGCGTGGAAGGCACTACCAGTGACACTAACAGCACTGCTACTAGTACCACTGATAGTAGCGGCGATAAAGATAATGACACAGGCAAACAGTCTGCTACAAAGACTTTCTCGTACGACCGCGAGTACAAGTACTGCGCTTTACTTGAAACGTTCGGCGAGGTTAAAAAACGAAATTTAGAAGCCGGCGATCTCGCCGCCGCTGATCTCGCCGCGCAGCTCGCGAAACAAGGCGAGACCCCCGCGTTCGCGACGTGGTGTGTCCTAACCTTTGATACCCCAGTAACCTGCCCTGCGGATTCCTTGTTCATCGCCTCGAGGTTCGACACCGACATACACCAAAACACATGCCGCCTTGCGTTTCACGGGAAGGTAATTCAAGCGATCGACTTGGAAAAAACCCCCGACGCGATTACAAAAATCAAAGCCTTCAAGATGAAACAGAGGGAGGGGTCCGTGGAGCGCGTTGTTGATGGACAGAACGTCATCGGGAAAGGTATGTTCAAGAAGGAAACGGATTTGAGCATGTTTACCGGGATGACGGTGGTGACGGGTGCGGGCGAAGTCGGAACGATCGAATCCGGATTCGGCAAGTCTGGAAAATATAAAGTTTACTTTTCGAAAGGTGTTTCCAACGAAGAATCTTCTGGAAACATTAAGCTGTACCTGCGGTTTAAACGGTACGTGTTTGACAAAGAAGCGAAGAAAATGGTGCAGTGAAGGGGTAAAGTTTATTCTAATAATAGCAATAAGAAGGAGCTATACAAGCGACACATTAGCGGACTCAAATTGTCGATAAAAATCATTCAAAATGGGCCTTTCAACCTGGAATCCCGCCACTCATCTGTCAACGCACTTTTCCAATATTCAAAATTGTCTCCCCCGAGAACCCGTAGCCACTCCCCCGCGCGCGTCGCCCACGCCATGGCGCGCACTGCAGAGGAGGCGATGGATTTGTACGCAGTGCACACGTGCATTGGCATCGGGGTGCGTTCCAACCCAATTTTTATCCACCACGCAACGCGACGTCGCCCCCCTTTCGCCCTCCCCAAATCTCGTGGTCCGCCATTCGTGCGTCTTCTGACCTCTTTTCCAATCTTCACCCTCAGACGTACGGCCGCGTGTACGACTGCGTTCGGCGTGTCGATAACTTGAAGTGCGTGTTGAAACAGGTCCCGCTAGGCGGTTTGAGCGCCAAGGACCGCGCGGAAACCTTGAACGAAGCACAGATTTTGCGAAGCGCGCAGAGTAAATTCGTAGTGAGGTACATTGATTCCTGGGAAGATGGAATCTCAGATTGCTTATACATCGTGATGGAACATGCGGGTTCGGATTTGCAATTGATCATGAAAGAAAACGGAGGAAGCTTATGCGAAAACGACGTGTGGCGGTACCTGCTCCCTGTCGCGGAAGGGTTACAGCACCTACATAAGTTACGCATTCTTCACAGAGACTTGAAGCCCGCGAACATCTTCGTGAGCAACAATATTTCTCAATCTCAATCCGAATGCGTCGTGATTGGCGACCTGGGTCTCGGCAAAACCCTGGCCACCACGAGCGATTACGCGAAAACCGGCGTAGGCACACCGCTGTACTTCAGCCCAGAGCTGTGCCAGGAAAAGCCGTACAACGATAAATCGGACGTATGGGCGTTTGGGTGCTTGGCGTTTGAGTTGTTGACGGGAAGGCCGCCATTCGAAGCGCGGAATCAGTTAGCGCTGGCGTCTAAAATAGTGAACACTCCCACCCCGAAGCTTCCTTCAAACGTTTCAACCGACCTTCAGTTCGTGATTCACAAGTGCTTAGGCAAAGACCCGCTGAGGCGACCGTCCATGACCGATTTGCTGAGCCTTTCTTGTGTTCAACGAAGGCTTTCGAAGTTGCGCTCGTCAAAAAAAGCAAAGGCTAAAATCGAAGACTCACACGAACGAAAGGTATTACAACAACAGAAAGCCGAGTTGGGTGCGAAACGCAACGAATTGGAACGACAACAGCTCGAATTAGAAGCACGAGAACAGGCCGTAGCCATAGCCACTGACCCGTCCGAGGTTCGGAAAATGGCGGACAGGGTCATCGCGTTGGAAAGCGCAAACGCCGCGCTCGCCGCGCGGCTGGAGGACACGGAACATAGATTGGCGGACGCGGAGCGGGGACGAGTGGTGCTTGCTGGGAAGCTGGAACAAGCGTTGGCGAGCACCGCGGCGAGTGCGGCGGCGACACCGTTCAAAACTATTTATTCGCCTGGGCAGGGGAAACGCTTAAGGAGCGCTTCGGAGTCGTTCAGAGCGAGCCCCAGTAAGAGCGGGGGGACTCGCTTATCGCATCCGTCCCCTGTGACAAAGAATTTGTTTTTCTCATCCACATCGCCTGTGCGTGACGTGCCTTCTCGTGTGGCGCCGCCCAATCACGACGAGGAGGTTGCGCTCGATTGCGACGAGGAGCCTGTCAAAGGCCCGGGCAACAGCTGGCGCGAACTTCCTGCGAACGACAGGTACGGCGAGACGAGCGGAACTTGTTCGGAGGCTGAAGAAAATGAAAATATGGCGAGTACTTTTGTGCAACCAAACTCGGCCAGCGCGCCTCCCAGCCCAATTGCCTCCGTGGCTGTGACGCAGGACGTGTCCGTGGACGTCGAGGAGACGGTTAAGGCTCTCGCACCCGTGAATGACGTCACCGAAATTCCCAAAAAGGCAAAAGAAAAGCTCGTCGCGCGGACATTGCAGCACGATGCGTCGTTCGGGTCGCTCAAGTCTTTCGGCAAATTGGTTGCGAGGTTGGACTATGGGAATTGCGATGAGTTAAACGACGACTACTCTCTTTTTTTCAGCGCTGATGGTGAAGTTGAGGATGAGCTTCTCCATATCGACGCTACTGCCGTGAGTTTGGAGCCTTCCGTTTCCACGATTGACTCGATGAGCGTCGCCAGTACGCCGCGCGCGTCTGTTTCGCGGTCCAACGGGTTCGTCTCGGATGCGCCGGTGAACGATGACGCCGACGCTACGAGCAAACAGTCTGATGTGACTCCGCCTCAACTCTCGCTGGCGTACACGCACAGCGTGTTCCGGCCCATCGCGCCCGCGCGAATGATGAGTGCGTCACGAACAAACCAAACTGACAGCACGAGTGCCTCTGGTTTGACAAAAACAAAACCGACGGCGAAAAATTCCGCGCCTGGAAACGCCACACGGCCAACCGCCCGCCTGCCAGCCAAGGGTGGGTCGTTATTCGACTTCTCGGCGCTGGGAATGGACGTAGACCTTTGCACTACCGACTCTGAAGTACTCACAATGGACACGCAAACGCCGTTCACAGTGATGCACGCGTGGCGTCGTTTGCGCAAGGCGAAAGCCGGCGACGCGGCTCCGCGGCCGTTAGCGCCATCGCCCATCGGGCGCACTTCGCGTTTTTGGGAGAACCGCGCCTGTGTTTCCGTGGCGAATGCGAATGCGAATCCGTTCGTAGTGCTGTTTCGCGCGGATCAAGGGAAGACGACGCCTATGTGTTCTGTGCGCCGCGCGAAGGTTCGAGGAAGACGCGCCCGAAGCGACGATTTCACAACCTGCGCTGTTTCCGATTCTAAACTAAAGTTGCAACGCGTTGACTCTGTCGCGCCGTGGCAGTTGGTAGAGATCGTCCCCCCGGCAGGCGCGTCGGACAAAAACGGACCGTGGAGTGAGCTGGTGCTGGAGTTTAACAGCGCGGTTTCCCTGGACGAAGTGTTGGTTGTGAGAGGGGATAAACGACTCGTGGAAATTGCTGAACGTAACAACAAAAAAGCAAAACAAACAGAAAGGGTCGAGACCGAAAACTCGCAAATGGAAAACGTCGACGTTGAACCAATCCAAACGCCGGAAAGCGTTCGTCGGTGGCCCGGCCTAGCGGGCGAACCGGTCCGAAAACCCTCGAATTCAGTATCAAACTCTCCTTTGAAAGCTTTTGGTGACGTTTTGACCGACAAAACAGAAACAAAAACGCCGCCGCGCGTTGGCATTTTCACGGAGGGGCAATCGCCGGACGGCCCGCTCACAAGCGTTTCCTTCACGCCGCCGAAGGACGCTCGCAAAAGTCGTTCGTACCAATCCGACGACGACGTTGAGAAATCACCACCCAAAGCGGCGTGGCCTTTACAAGCGGACCAGGTGGCGTTGTTGCTGAAGCGCGCGGGAACCAACGAAGACGCGCTTGTGTTGCCGAAAGTATCCACGAGTCCTTTGGCGAGTGTCGAGCCTTTATCACCGGAGGCGACGAATACCGAAAAAACCTTCCCTGGCGGGTACCCCCAAAAGCCTTCCTTCAAGCCCGAGGACCGGGCGCTTGTGAACGACTTGCTGTACCAAGCGCAGCTGCTTCAAGACGCGGTGACTGCAGCGGCGGAACGTCTGGACCCAGGGCCTACTAGGTTCGCGTTGACCTCGCTCGCGAGTCCGACAAATAAATTAGGAACAAGACCGCCCGTGAGCCACGCGTTTACGCATTTGCCGCTGGGAAAGATTCGCACCAGCCGCACGGAGCGCCGTTCGAAGGTTGACCTGCTGCGCAGCATAGGGTACATGCAGAGCCCGAATTCGCCCGCGCCTGATGCGTTGGCAATGTGCGACTCGCCCGCGATGGACGCGCGGGGGAGGAGACTGGGTCACCTTGTTGGGGACAGCACGGAAACAGACGGGGACATGCGTGTTACGCAAACGGTCGCGAAACGTTTCATGTCGTTCGAACTGCGCGACGACACGGAGAGCAGCTACGCCGGCTCCCCTGCGTTTGACGAATCCGTGAGTATGCGACGAAAACGTCTTGAAGGGTCGCTGGAACCGGTCGCCAGGGTGTTGTTTTGAGTGGTGAGGTAGATAGGAATTATTGATCAAGCTTACTAGTGTACGCTCATCACTTGGAAGAAAAATCCTCACTCGACCTTCAAAAAGCGATTCGAACTTGACGGGATTTTTCTTCCCTTTTTGAACGCCGCCTTTCATACCGATCTGCACCCGCGGACAGTTCGCCATGGCCTCCTCGGCGTCCATCGCCTCGACCTCTGCGTTCCGCCGCGGCCCCGCCAAAACGCACAAAAAAGTTTCCACCAAGGTGCGTGTAGGGCTAGGCATGGAACCGTCCGCCGGGAACAGACGAAGCCCTCTTTTGTTCTCTTCAATCATCTTTGTCACGTTTAACTGACTCATCCTTTCGATCTCTACCTACCAGTGCGTCGCCTCCAAAGCGTGGACCAACAGCACGATGAAGTCCACCACCGCGTCGGTTGAAGAGATCAAATCCACCCGGTTAATCACCGCGATTAAGACCCCGTACCTTCCCAACGGCAAGGTTGATTTAGCCGCGTACGACGCGCTCGTTGAAAAGCAAATCGAAGCCAAAGTGGGCGGTTTGATCGTGGGTGGCACTACCGGTGAGGGCCAGCTTATGAGTTGGGACGAACACATCATGCTCATCGCGCACACGGCGAAGCTGTATGGCAAGGAGCTGCAGATCGTGGGGAACACTGGTTCGAACAGCACCAAGGAAGCGGTGCACGCCACGTCCCAGGGCTTCGCAGTCGGTATGGATGCTGCGTTACAAATCAACCCTTATTATGGCAAGACAAACAGAGCTGGAATCTTGGCGCACTTTGGCGCGGTGCTGGACTACGGCCCCACCATCGTGTACAACGTCCCGGCTAGGACGTCTCAAGATATCCCCTCCGAACTCATGTTGGAGTTAGCGAAGCACGAGAACTTCGCTGGCGTGAAGGAGTGCGAGGGCAACGAAAGGATCAAGGGGTACACCGATGTTGGTGTGACGTGCTGGACTGGGAATGATGATGAGGCGCACGACGCTAGGTTCGAAGCCGGCGCGGTGGGTGTCATCTCAGTCACCTCCAACATCGTCCCAGGCAAGATGGTGGACTTGATTTGCAGCGATGCCCCTAACCCAGAACTAAAAGACGAACTGCTTCCCCTGATGAACTGGCTGTTCACCGAACCCAACCCGATTGGATTAAACACCATGCTTTCAATGTTGGACTGCTGCGAACCCGTGTTCCGGTTGCCGTACTTTCCGTACGACGAGAAGTTGAGGAGGCAAGGTGCTGAGTTGATCAAAGCCATCGGCGTGGAGCACACCCCGGGGAAGAAGCTTCTCAATCTGAAGGATAAGGACTTCATCACGCTGGAGGAGTGGTAATTTGGAGGGATGGTAGAAGAGCAAGCGTCGACTGAAATAATAAATAATGCAAAGTAGAAAAACTCCTCCCTCGTGTCGTCCCAACTCGAAATATCCCAAGCAGCCCCTCGAGAAAAGCGCGCGAGCACCCTGCGAAGCCTGCAGTGCAGGTCAGTTTGAAAAAAACTCAAAAACACATTTTGTGAACTCTTTACTCTGTGGAGCACCTGGATCTTCAGTGAACTTTTAATCTGTCTCAAATGACGCCAAAGCAACTGTTTCCGACTTGCGATCGTCGAAGAAACCGCGCCGTTCTCGTCCCCGCTCCCCACAGCTCGCGTACGCCTTCGCGCACGCACGTCAAAACTTCTTTCAGAGGTGTCTGTTGTGTCAGGTGCGTGTTTTTGGATCCCTTCTGAGTTCGCAATGAGGGGCGCACTGCCTTGTTTCCGGTGGCAAGTGAGAATATCCACGCCGATACGCGGAGCGCGATCGCGACGTCGCTTTTTCCCAAGAGACGAGCCCGCATCGGGTCTGTACCGCCAAACGCGATCGTCGTGGATTCGTGTGCTTGGGTCGGGTAATACCTCGTGGGTGTAGTGACTATGGTCATCCGGTTTGGGTGGTCGTCCGACCACCAACCGCGATACAGTGCCCCATACGCGTCACGGATTGGTCACCGACGAAAAGCGGCGGCGCTTCGAAGTCGGAGAAGCCAAACGCGAATGACGCGGGGACGTGACTCTGTTGAGAAGCGACGCACGTGCTTTTTCCCACGCGAACACGTCAAAGTGCTTTCTTGAAGTGATATGAAGTGATAACCGTGTTGAAATGACCCTTAACTAAACCCCACCCACCCCTCCACCCACGACGGTTCAGTCCCTCGCCCCATTCATTCCTCAGTAAAAATGGCCTCCGCCGCTCAGATGTCCGCGGTCACCCCCAAGGCGCTGCCCAAGCAGCTCAACAAAAGCGCCCGCAGCTTCAAGTCCGCGCCTGTTGTGACCCGCCGTGCCGCCGTGCGCGTCTCCGCCTCCGCGTCCGACACCGACGAAGTCGCTCTGTTGGAAAAGATGCTCAAGCTGGCGAAGGAGCGCAAGGAGTCCGAAGACGCGCCCGCCGCCGCCCCCGCTGGTGAAGGGTACAACGGCAAGGGTTTCGCGATCAAGACTTTCAACGCGATCTCCCCCGTCGGGCTGAACAAGTACCCCAAGGGCAAGTACGTCGTTTCCGGTGACGAATCCCAGCTCCCCGACCCCCCCATGGGCATCATGTTGAGGTCGCACAAAGTGCAGCTTGACGACGTCCCCCCGACCGTGCGCGGCATCGTGCGCTGCGGCGCCGGCACCAACAACATTCCCGTCAAGGAGATGACCGAGCGCGGTATCCCCGTGTTCAACACCCCCGGCGCCAACGCTAATGCGGTGAAGGAGCTCGTGGTGTGCTCGCTTCTGCTCGCCTCGCGAGGCATCATCGAGGGCAACTACCACGTCAACAACGTGATCAACAAGGAAGAAGGTGGGGACTACGAGAAAATCTCAAAGCGAATCGAAGCCGACAAGGCGATGTTCGGCGGCCAGGAGATTGAGGGTAAGACGATCGGTGTCATTGGTTTAGGCGCGATCGGTGCCAAGGTCGTGACCGCTGCCTTAGGTCTCGGCATGAAGGTTGTTGGGTACGACCCCGTGCTGTCTTTGGACGCCGCTCTTCAACTCCCCGGCGACCGCATGAAGCGCGTCACAGAGCTGGACGAACTCTTCGCCGAGTCGGACTACATCACCGTGCACGTGCCGTACATCAAGGGCGTGACGCACCACTTGATCAATGCGGAGGCGCTTTCTAAGTGCAAGCCCAACGTGCACCTGCTGAACTTCGCGCGAGGTGAGATCATCGACGGCGCCGCAGTGAAGAACGGATACGACAACGGAACGCTAACGGGCAAGTACATGAGCGACTTCTCTGACCCGGATTTGATGGGCCACCCCAGGCACATCGTCATGCCTCATCTCGGCGCCTCCACCGAAGAAGCCGAGGAGAACTCCGCGGCGATGGCAGCAACGACGATGATGGACTTCCTGGAGACCGGTACGATCCGCAACTCGGTGAACTTCCCCACCACCATCCTTGCGCCGCAGAAAAACTCATCAGGCGCGCGGCTGTGCATCGTCAACAGGAACGAGCCCGGCGCGCTCGGCGAGATCACCACTTTCCTCGGCAGCAAGGGGCTGAACATCTCGCAGCAAATCAACACCTCACGGGGGGACATCGCGTACACCGTGATCGACTTCTCCAACCAGCCCGAGGACGGCGAGGCGCTGCAACAGGAACTCGCAGAGGCCTGCTCGTACATCATCTCGTTAAGGTTCCTTGGCATGGTGTTCGACGACGCGCTCGGCGAACCCGGGACGTACTTCTACGTCTCGTGGGCGCAATAAGAGGTGTGTGGGTGCAGGGGTGAAAGGGTCTAGGATAGGATTAAGAAGAGACCCTATATGCATCGTTTCCGTACGTGTTGTTATGATAATCAAATAATTCTTTTCTTAAATTAACTATCCATGCTATCATGACACTTCTGCTGTCGCCGGGGCAACGTCTATCCCAAACGCGCCGTCCAGTAATAAAGTTTTCAATTCCCCGGCTACGCCGTCGTTCGCGTTATCGTCTCTACACACTCTGTCCGCCGCATCTATCGCGCCTTGACGTCCGTTGGGCATGGCGTAGGACAAGCCGCACGCGTGAAGCATCTCCACGTCGTTGTTCGCGTCCCCGAACGCGACGGCGTTGGTTAGGTCTATCCCAAGTGCTTTCCCTGCTTGTAATAATCCGCTCGCCTTGTCAACACCCGGCATCAAAAATTCGGTGTGCACCTCGGCGGCGATGATGTGACACGTCGTCGAGGGCAAGGTTTCAAGCGCCGTCTCTCGTACTGAGTCCGCGGCTGACTGACTGCCTGTGATAACAATGAGCTTCAGAGGCGGGGGGAAAGGCCAGGAAGAATTTCCGTCAGCCGGTCGAAGACTATCAATGCGCTCGGAGTGGCCCTCCGGTCCGACCAGCGCGTCGAACTGGTCCATCAGTTTTGATTGTTTCGGATTGCTTGGCGCAGTGACACTTTTGTCCGGCAAGCAATACTGCACTGGTAAATCTAATTTCTCGGCTACGTCCAAGACTTGGATGACGACCTCTCTTGACATAACCTCTTCGTGCCACACCACGTCGTTCGCAGCGTCGTCGCCGTCGAGGAGCATTGAACACGCGCCGTTGAAGCACACCGCGGGGATGGGCCCAAGATTTAGCTGCTTTGCGTACCGGCGGATGGTCGCTGCTGGGCGGCCAGAGGCGACGCACACCGTAGCGCCACACGCGTGTACCCTGCGCAATGTGTCCACCGTAGTCCCCGAGATTGTGTTGTCGGGACGGAGCAAAGTGCCGTCCATGTCCACGGCGACGAGGCGGAGCGAAACATCCTTGTTATCCCAAGCCATGTCGGCAGTCGCGGAATACCTGGCCGACCCGCACCTACGGACGGATCGTGCGGATTTTCCACGCACCGGGACGCGGGCGATGCACGCGGGCACGGCTTGCGCAAGCGTGGTCATGCACGGCACGGCTCGGGCGCGCAGCGCGCGAGGACCTATGGCCGAGGTGATGACGAGAGCCGGAAAACGCGAGGCCAGGTTACGTCCAGAAAATTTCGCGCCAGTTGGCATGGATGTCATTCTAAGATGCACACCGCCGCTACGCTGAGCACGCCCATCCGCGTCGGGGTTCTTGCCTCGCGCGCCTCCACCGCCCGGCTTTTTTCCACTTCCGCACTCCGCGCCCCCACCGCCCCTAGGTTGCGCGGTTCTGTGGTGACGCGCGCCGGTCTTCTCGACAAGCTCAAGGAGGGCAAATCGATGGCAGCCCCGAACCCGAAAGGCCAGAATTTGATCCAACCGAGAAAGTTGGTCAACAGCAAGGGCGAGACCCCGTGGTACATCGACGAGAAAACAGGCAAAGCCCCTGGGTATTTGCAAGTCACCGTGTTCATGGCCTCGCAGCTGTTCGTGGGTCTTGTCATGCAACCGTTCGCAGTGTGGTACGGAGAGCTGTTCGACCCGATCATCAACAGGTGAGGTTGTGTAAACTGACAACTTAAAAAATCGTGAAAATACATTAACGCCTATTACTACTTCTTCTTGTCTCCCTGCTTCAAGTGCGCGGCGATCTCCCGCGGCCCCACGCCGTCCATTACGTACCCCACATCCACCTCCTCGTCGTTTCTTTGAGTCGTCCCGCTGCAGTGACACTCAATCCAGTTGTCCATCCTAAGACGGTGTTTAGGCAACGCTTTTGATAAATCACCAGGCATGGAAAGAAGCATCGCATCGTTTTTGTTTGTCTCGTCACAATCACCACCCTTCTCTCCCCGCTCTTCCAGTGTGAGCAGAAAGATTTCATCCCCGCAGCAAAGCGGACACCCGCCTCGTTCCACCTTGTACATCACGCCTTGCCGTGTGAGCTGGTAAAAGTCACCCGGTCTTTGGTGCAGGACGCCGAAGTGTTTCGTGCGCAAGAGAAACGAGTGCTCGCACATGTAAAACCGCCGGCGATCAAACGAGTCGTTGACTTGTAACGAGGTTATTTCATGGGGGTTCCATGAATCCACCACGGCTGTTTCTTGAACAACCCTTCGCATGCGCCAGTTTGCGGTGAGTAAGTCATCCTGCGACTGTGACAGACACCAGGTCCCCCCGTCATTCGTGACATCCGCATTTTTGTCGGTAACATCGTACGTTGAGCGGCTCGCGAGATTATCGCTTTTCGTTTTTTTGACTTCAACTTGCGGCGATCGCAAGTCGGGCAAACCTTGTCGCGATCCCACCCCTACGGGGGCGGCGGAAACCGAGGCGGTTAGGGGCTGATGGTGTGCTGGTGGCTCGTGATTAGCGGAAATAGTTCTCGGGCCGGTCGCGATAGAAGTGGGCGCGGATTGCGGTTCCCGCATTGCTCTTTCTTGCTCCAAAACGTGACGCAACTCCACAACGTGCTCCATGCTCTTCTTCAACGCGGCGGAGTCAGCGGCGGCAGTCACCGCACCCACCGCTTCCGATGCAAGCTCTCCTCTTGATTTTCGCTTCTT
>MDSY01025432.1_pt1 | contig 34214 bp, 40 predicted proteins | sample 811131 | NCBI WGS metagenome assembly MDSY01 (sample SAMN05326643, study PRJNA326480) | marine metagenome | isolation source: seawater | place: Atlantic Ocean: South West | collected 2010 | reverse complement strand
TGATTTTGACAATCTTGATGAAGATATGAAAAACGACACAGTAAACGCAGAAACCGTTTCGGTTGATGGTGTCCATATGCCTGTTTTATTTGTCACAGAAACAAGACAAATGAAAAATGACAAAACTGAAACTATGGTACAGAAAAACGGCAAAGTAAAAGTCATCGACAAAAAAGATGAAAAGAAATTCCTTGCTATGGGATATACACTCGCAGAATGTATGGAACTTCAAATAGAAGCTGCATCCCCCGAAAAGATTATGAAAGATATTGCGGCACTTGAAAAAATGATTTCAAAGATTGGTGGAAATTCTTCTGCTGTCAAAATGAAAAAAGTTGCTCTTGAAAGAAAGATTGCAAAACTTGAAAAAGAATTAGAAGATATGGACGAAGAAACTCAAGAGTCTTATAGTAACTATAAGAAAAAACTCAAAGAGTATGGATATGGCCCTGCAAAGAAAAAAAAGAAAACAGAAGAACTTGATGAAGCTCCAAGAGGAAATTCTGGACCAGTGACCGTTAATAAGAAAAAATATTCTTGGGGTAATATGATAACTGTAAATCATGGTACATCTGTATCATATCCCCTACATCCAAAACAACAGTTGAAGATCAAAAATTTGAAAGATGGCGAGTCAATAAATTTTACCGATGAAACCGGCGAGAAAGTTGCAGCCAAACGTGTTGGAGATAAAGTTCAGCTTAGGCAGTCTGGTGTGAACGCCAAAACTACAGTAGATTATAAACATTTTAATGAAACTTATGGTAAAAAGAAAATGAAAGAGGCCATGGAAAAAGGTATGCCGCCCGGAGAACATGTTTTTGGCAAAGAAGTTGATGGCAAAGAAATAATGGTTCATAAACTAGAAAAAACTGGTAATTTCTGTGCATATGTTGATGGCAAAAAAATCGGTGAATATGATGATTTGAAATCAGCAAAATCAGCAGCCATGGACTCAATGAAAGAGGCTATGGAAAAAGGTATGCCGGCCGGAGAGCATGTGTTTGACAAAAAAGTTGATGGCAAAGAAATAATGGTTCATAAACTTGACAAAAGTGGTAAGTTCTGTGCATATGTTGATGGAGATAAAATCGGTGAGTATGATGATCTTGCAGCTGCAAAAAAGGCAGCAATGGACTCATTGAATGAAACTTATGGTAAAATGAACGCCAAAAAATTAACTTGGAAAGATTACGAAAAACAAGGTAATGATGCTTGGATGAGCCGCGTAAAACGGAAAGATAACCCATATAAGAAAAACGGACCCAACGCATTGGCCCGTACTAGTTGGTTTGACGGTTGGGACAACATGAAGATGGATTCGGATGCCGGTGATTTTGATGAATCATATGGTAAAATGAACGCAAGTAAAATGTCCTCTAAAGAAAAGGCAAAGAACCGCGCACTCTCAAAGGCCGACAGAGAAGCACAACCTAAAGGTAAAGTGTCTCTGAAACCAATGCCTGCGTCTTTGGCAAAAAAGATGAAAGAAGATTTTGTCAAACAGATGAATATCATCGTTGAGGGTGGAGAACTGGAACAATCTATAGAAGAGTCTATGTCACCAAAACAAATTGATATGCTTAAAAAGTCTTATGAGTCTCTTCGCGGAAAAAGAATTTCTGTCGAAAATGGGATGAAACTTTCAAAGACACTGGAAAAATTGGATAAAGAAAGTGCTATTGCAGTTGCAAAAGCAGATATTCCTTTTATGTCTAATCTTGCAATTAATAAATTGCTTATGAACTTTGGCATGTCTGGTGCTGATATCAAAAAAGCAATGAAAGAATCTGTTGAACTCGAAGAAATTTCCGGTACTGAGTTTAGAGGGACAAAAAAATGAGTATTAAACAACATAAAATTTTATTACAAAAAATAAAAGAAGCCAAATCTGGAACTGGATATGAACTGCATCATCAAACTTTAGGTAGTGCAATAGATACTGCGATTGCACATGCAAAAAAGAAATTTGGAATCAATATTACACCAGATGAAAGAATGGACAAAGTTGGCATGGGCCCACGCAAACCAGCAACAAATGACACAAACATGTATCGTTTGATTGGGACGGACAGGCGCGGAAAAGAGCGTGGCGTTCAAGTACAAGTATACAACATGGGAGATCGTTACGAATTGAACATGTATAAAGAATCTGTCGATGAAGGTTTTATGGACAAGATGAGACAATTGGTGCCGGGCGCAAAAGGAAAGCCTGCAAAAAAACTTCAGAAAAAAGTAAAAAAATCTGATAATGCAGAACAAATTAAAGTAGCTGCAGAAATCAATAGAAAATTGAAATTGATTGATGGTTTAATGAAAAAAGTGGGACCACTAGGCGGTCAGCTTGGAAGATTGATGGCATTTCGTAGACTTCCGCTGGCAAAAATGACTCCAAAAGGTATGTACATAGCATTGAACGCTTGGTATCATTCTGTAGAAGATGAATTAGACTATGGTGATGATAGTGTCGATTTAAAGAAAAAGTATCAACGTTCAGTAGAAGACCTTTATGAACTTTGGGAAGAAGTAGGATTTAGACTAAGTGACTATATGTGGGCTTCTGGATATGATATTAAGGGAATCGGTCAGATGGCAAAGATAGGTTTTCCCGCTAAAAAGAGAACAGATCCAGAATGGTTGAAAATGAATGAATCTGTTGAACTTGATGAAAAGGCTCCAAAAATTGACCCAAAGAAATATGCAACGCATATGAATAGAAATAAAAAGAAAAAAACCATGAGTTCGACTAAGAAAAATCTGTCTGATATTTCCAAACGCGCAGAAAAAATGGCCAATGAAAATATGGATGAAATGGTTGGTGCCCTGTCTATGGAAAAGGCAGCTGCCGAATTAGAGGCATATGCAAAAAAATCTGGTGGAATGGACAAAAATACATTTATGAGAGTTGCAACTCTTTTAAAGACTGGCCATCCAGATAAACTGAAATCCTATATCAATAATATGGATACAGACCCCAGAGAATATGTTGCAATGCTTTTGAAAAAACATATCGGTAAAAAATCAACAGAAAAAATGATGGACATTAAGTTTCGCGGTGAATCTATTTCATGGGAAGACGCAGAAACTTTGCGGGCCGCTGGTGTTAAGCTTGATGAAATCTCAGGCGATATGAAAAAAAGATATAATAAGGCTGCCCTAAAAGATATGGACAAACAGAAAAATACTTTAAAAAGAGCAGATGATGTGGGTTCCAAAGTTGTAGATGGTGCTGTTACAGATAAGGCCTCTCCAAGTCAAACCAATAGTAGATTTGCAAAATTGGACAAAATCAGACAAAAAGCAGACAAAAAATTGGCAAATCGTCGGAAAGGCCTTTCAACGCCGGGCAAGGGATCGACAACAAAAGTGAAAGACTATTTCGGAATGGCTGAAAAAAATAAATCAAACTTGGGACGCACTATGAAATTAGTCAATAAAATCAAAGACAGTGGTGTAGTCAAATCGGGTTCTATGTCAAAAGAAAAATCGACAAATGAACGTACACAAAAACAGTCAATGTTCAATCGTATGTTTGCAGGGAAAAAAGATACATCTTGGATGGACGCCTCAAATAAAAAATATTCGACTAAAAAAGACAAAGGTGTTCAAACGAAAACTCATTCACATAAGAAGAATGATAAAGGCCCAGCAAATACACCTCATACTCACACCACTGACCACACTCATAAAACTGTAAGATAAATATAACACAATAATATTAGGAGAATAATTATGTCAAGACCAACATGGGCCCTTCCACATTCATCGTGGAAAAATGCAGTACCTACAAATCTAGGTTGGGTAAATTCCGAAACTGGTGAAAAATATTCTGGCCACCGTGGACTTTTAGATAAAATGACTGCCGCAGGATGGACAGACGCACCAAAACCAACAAAGGCATCAAAGCCTACTCCAACAGCAAAATCAAACCCCGCACTTAATGAACTATCCAAGGATCAACTAGAATCTTTGGGTCGAGAAAAGGGTGTAGAACTTGACAAAAGAAAATCTAAAAAAGATCTTATTAAAGAATTAAAATCTATCTAATAAAAAGTAATTGAAATGAATAATTTTATGTTGTTGAACGAGTCTAATGTGTTCAACTACCAAATGAAATCTTATGATAATCCTCAGTGTCACAATATGGAAGAGTTTCTTAGTGATATGAAACGTATCAAATACGTTAAGAGACTCTTTCATAAATATCACACTAAAAATGTTTTGAAAGAAAGATTGATTATAAATCATTTGGTAGTATTATATAATGTTTTGGGTAATGAATCTTGTAGTAGAGTTTTATTTTTAAAGATAGAAATAGACCAACATTATATATTGGCCAGTTTTTTAAAGTTTCTGAATAAATTGCCTAGGCAAGTTGCCGGTATAAATGGTAAGACTTTACATACAGAGTTAATTGAACTTGATGTTCACATACTAAAAGAATTAGGAAATATTTAATGGCCAGTGTATTTAACGCATATCTAGCATATAAATTTATAAAAATATTGACAACTGATTGGAAAGATCAAGATGCACATCAAACTGGTGTAATTGACGCAGATGGCAATAGTTTAAAAACTACAAAGCAATTAAAAACAAGACTAGAAAAAGATTCTTTCACCACTTTTCATAAAATTATTTTTAATATTAAAAGAATTCTTTCAAGATTTCCAGGCGGTAAATCTAGGATTGCATCGTATGCTGCAGCCCTTGCACTATTGAAAGAAAATAATGAAAATTTAAAACGATCTGACATTGATATGTTAGAGGGACTTTTAATAGAATATATAAATCTGCAAGAGGACGAACATAGAGATTCTATGTTGTTAAATGAAGAAATTGCAAATACTGCTGGACCGGCAGCTCTTGGAAATTTTAATGCAGATCCATTTACCCCAAAAAGATTTGCTGGAATGCCAATATTCAAAGTACCATCAGATTCTTATAATAAGTTTTTAAGGGGAAAAAAGAAATATTCTCGATGGGAACCTTTTTTGCGAAGAGAAGAGGCCGCCGAACTGAGAACTTACATAAAAAGATATCCATCAAATAAAGTAGTACTGCAAGATGCACACTACGGAACTATGGTAATCATGCAAAGAGACCTATAAAATGTTTCTTTTGAGTATGTTTAAGGGTGCAAAAATTTATCTGGTACTAGCTATCATTGGTATTCTTACTGGTGGTTGGTTTTATGTGCAGAGATTGCAGTCGAACCTAGATACTCTGAAAATCAATAACTCCAAATTATCAGATGCCGTCACAAGTAAAGATGGTGAGATTCAACGATTGAATGATAACATTGTAGAAGTTAGAGAAGTCAACACTAGAATAAAACAAAAAAGTTCTGAGCTGAAATCAGAAGTACAAGGATTGCGTGATACTTTGTCCAAGCACGACTTGGGATTTCTTGCAGCCAATAAGCCAGGACTAATTGAAAATCTTATAAATAAGAGTATAGAAAAAGATTTGAAAAAAGATATTATGGAATTAACAAATGAATAAAGTATTAGTTAGTGTTGTACTGAGTATATTTTTAATGGGTTGTTCAGACCTAATGAAACGTGAAGAACTTATAGTGACACAAGAAGTTTTGGTTGAAAAAATTCCTTTGGAATTATCTATGCCTGAACCTGTTGTTTGGAAAGATTTTAAATTCATAGTTGTCACACCAGACAATTATAAAGAAGTGATTGAAAAGTTGAAAAGTGATGGAAAGAGTGTTGCGCTTTTTTCAGTAGATCATCCAGATTATGAAAATCTATCTGAGACTATTTTAGACATGAAAAGATATATAGGTGAACAAAAATTGATAATTCTAGAATACAAAAAATATTATGAGCCATTAGAAATAGATTAATTAAGGAAATACCAATGGATAGTCCAGAAAATGGAACTCGGTTAGATAGAATAGAAGAAAAGATTGACCGCATGGCGGAAGCAATGATTTCTATTGCTAGAGCCGAAGAAAAAATTTTGGCAATGGAACAGAAATATTCTACTCAATATGATAGAATCAATAGACTATCCGAAAAAATGGATCATCTAACAACAGCTGTTGCAGAAAATTCTAGAACTACTACTGCATTTCAAAAAGCATTTTGGTTAGTATTCGCGGCCGCAGTAAGTGCCGCAGTTGCACATTTCTATATGACTTAGAAAAAAACTATTGACTTGTGATAGATTTTCGTGTATTATGATTGAATGTTGTATATAGATAGATCATTCATCCAAAGAGTTTCATCTCAATTAACAGGATTTACACAGAAAAAGAACAACCTATATAATTGTAGGTGTCCTTTGTGTGGAGACTCACAGAAAAAAACCTATAAAATGCGTGGGTTTTTATACGAAAAAAAGAACCAGTTTAGATACATGTGTCATAATTGTGGCGCTGGTATGTCACTTGGTAATTTTTTAAAAGAAATAAGTCCATCACTTTATAGTGAATATGTGGTGGAAAAGTACAAACAGGGAAATCAAGGTTCTGGAATAAAGGCCTACGAAAAAGAAGCAGTTCCTTCTTTTGACTTTACGCCTAAATTTTCTAGTAAGTGCTCATTTGATTATGGAGAAAAGATTACAGATTTGTCGGAGTCTCATCCGGCTAGAGTTTATTGTGAGGGTAGAAAGTTACCCATGATGGATTTGTTATATTACACAGATGATTTTAAATCTGTAGTGGACAAACTCAAAGTAACAAACAATATTCCCCAAAAAGAAAAACGAATAGTCATACCATTTTTTGACGAAAAATGCGACCTAATTGCATTGCAGGGCAGATCTCTTGACCCCAAATCTCATATGAGATATATTACCATTAAGGTGAAGGATGTGCCAAAGATATTTGGTTTAGATAGAGTCGATCCAACTAAGACTGTATATGTAGTCGAAGGTCCGATTGACTCGTTATTTGTAGACAACGCGCTCGCTATGGCGGGTAGTGACATAGACAAAAGTTACTTTAAAGACTTTTCGGACGTAGTATTTGTCTATGATAACGAGCCTAGAAACAAGGAAATTGTAAAGAAAATAGAACAGTCAATAGACAATAATTTTTCGGTTGTGATATGGCCAGAAAATGTGCGACAAAAAGATATAAACGATATGATTCTATCAGGAATCGACAATACAGAATTGCAGGGAATACTAAGTAAGTCTACCAGTAAAAACTTGGAAGCAAAATTAAAGGTTTCATCTTGGAAAAGGTGTTAGAATAATCATTGAAAAGGGAACAGAATGTTAAAAGTAGTTAATCAAAATAGTAAAGACGTAGATGCAAGGGCAGTGATGGCATCAGCAAAATTTTATGAGTCATATTCTAGATGGGACGATTCTTTAGAACGATATGAAACATGGGAAGAATCTGTAATTCGTGTTATGAATATGCATAGGGATTTTTATAAAAACAAAATGACTCCCGAATTGTCATTGTTGATCGATGAGGCCGAATCATCGTATAAACTTAAATATGCACTTGGAGCTCAACGTGCTTTGCAATTTGGTGGAGAACAATTACTAAAGCATCAAATGAGAATGTATAATTGTACATCAACATATGCAGACCGTGCCGCATACTTTCAAGAATTGTTTTATATTCTTTTGTGTGGTGCTGGTGCAGGGTTTTCAGTACAAAAACACCATGTTTCAAAAATTCCAGATATCGCAGAAAGAAAAAAACAGGCAAAGGGTTGGCAAGTAGAAGATAGTATTGAAGGTTGGGCAGATGCACTTGGTGTACTAATGTCATCCTATTTTGTAGGCGGTGGCACACATCCTGATTTTGAGGGACGAAAAGTATACTTTGATATATCTGGTGTACGACCACAGGGAGCAATGATTTCTGGTGGATTTAAAGCGCCTGGCCCAGAACCACTTCGCAAAGCACTTGACAAAATCGAACATCTTATTCAGTCATTAGTATTGAAAGGCGTTACACGGTTGAGTCCTATTCATGTCTATGACATTTCTATGCACGCCGCAGACGCAGTACTCGCCGGTGGTGTAAGACGTTCTGCAACCATTTGTCTATTCTCAAAAGACGATGAGGATATGTTGACTGCAAAAACTGGAAACTGGTTTATTGACAATCCACAACGTGGACGTTCTAATAATAGTGCAGTGATTGTGCGTAGTGAAATTACAAAGAATGAATTTTCAAATGCAATGAAATCTATTAAAGAGTTTGGAGAGCCTGGATTTTACTTTGTAGATAACACAGAACACACAACTAATCCATGTGTAGAAATCGGTATGTTCCCACAGATAGATGGACAGAGTGGTTGGCAGGGATGTAACCTTACTGAAATCAATGGTGGCAAATGTACCACTAAAGAAGAGTTCTTTAAGGCTTGTCGCGCTGGTGCAATCATGGGTACTTTGCAGGCAGGATATACAGACTTTAAATATCTCTCAGAAACATCAAAGAAAATCTTTGACCGTGAAGCCTTACTTGGTGTATCGGTAACTGGTTGGATGAACAATCCAGATATTTTGTTAGATGAGAACATTCAACAAGAGGGTGCAGAAATTGTTAAGTCGGTGAACAAGAATGTTGCAGATCTAATTGGTATCAATCAGGCAGCACGTACAACTTGTGTTAAACCATCTGGTAATGCGTCTGTGTTGTTACAGACTGCTTCTGGTATTCATGCAGAACATTCACCAAAATATATTCGACATGTTCAGATGAATAAAGATACTGAAGTTGCAAAGTTGATTGCAACAACAAATCCTTATATGGTAGAAGAGTCGGTTTGGTCATCAAGTCGTACTGATTATTGTATTGGGTTTCCAGTAATTTCGCCAGAAGGTTCTCTTTATAAAGAAGATCTATTTGGTACAGATTTGCTCAAGAAAGTACAACTTGTACAACAAAATTGGGTTGAGGCTGGTACTAATGAACATCTGGGTGCAGATCCTACGGTAAGACATAATGTTTCTAATACCGTGACTGTGCCAGAACACATGTGGTCAGAAGTAGAAGATTACCTGTTCGACAATAAAGATTTTTTTGCAGGGGTGTCATTCTTGTCTGGTTCTGGTGATAAAGATTTTCATCAAGCTCCTATGACAGAGGTATTGGATGAAGAAGAAATAGTATCAAAGTATGGTCGTGGTTCTCTGTTCGCTGCTGGATTGATTGTAGATACTCGCAAGGGATTTGATAATCTATGGGAAGCGACTTCTGTTGCACAAATGCCGGTAGAATATCAGGGTGAAATCTCTGACCTTCGCGCAGAGTGGATTCGTCGGTTCAATAAGTTCTCAGATAATTATTTCATGGGAGATACAAAACAGGCAGAATATTGTCTGAAAGATGTATATCTGTGTCATAAGTGGACAAAAATTCAACAAAATATGAGTCATGTAGATTTCACATATCAGTTGACGACCAAGAAATTCACCGATATTGATACAATGGGCTCTGCCGCATGTATCGGTGGTGCTTGTGAAATAACATTTTGAGATTCCTATATAGAATAATTAGTTAAGGAATATCAAAATGGAAACTATGGGGTGTGAGGCATGTTCTGCCGAATTTAGGGTAGAAACCTATAATGAAGAAGAAATTCGATTTTGTCCTGTCTGTGGCGAAGCTCTGGAAGATGTTATAAATATAACAGAAACAGAGTATAGCATGGATGATGATAAAGAATGGATGGAAGAAGAATAGGTGGTATTGATTATAGTTTATCATGCCCAGCAGTGACTATCTATACCGGAGAGAAAGAGAATTTCAGTTTTGATAACTGTCAATCATTTTTTCTCTCCGGTGTCAAAAAATACGAAGATTATCAATACAAAAATATAGAGGGTAGTCCACAGTTTAAATTGTGGGAAACCCCTGAAGAACGATATGACTTTATATCTGATTGGGCCTTAGACATTCTTATATCAAATGAGATTGAATATGTTGCAATAGAAGATTATAGTTATGGATCGAAAGGCAAAGTATTTCATATAGCAGAAAATACTGGATTGCTGAAATGGAAAATTTGGAACGCAGAGATAGAATATAAGCTTTTCGCGCCAATGGCAATCAAAAAGTTTGCAACCGGAAAAGGAAATGCAAACAAAGAAAAAATGTATGAATCATTTTTACAAGAAACTTCAAGAAATTTACAAGAAGAGTTTGTCATTAAATCTGAAAAGATTGGAAACCCCACATCTGATATAGTGGACTCTTATTATATCTGCAAGATGGCCCTATTATAAATAAAGGTAAAAAGGAAAGAAAAATGAAAACTTTTAAAGAATTGCGGGAAGAATCGAATGAATCTGTTGATCTTGATGAGGGAATTGTTTCTAAAACTTTGACCGGATTAGTTGACAAGGGATTGAATAAAGTCCTAGATAAAATTGAAAAAATGACAGGTAAACATCTTGGATTTGTACAAAAGTCAACAGTACCATCCGCTGGTAAAGACGCCGCAAACGATAGTTTACGTGGAAAAGAATTTAAAAAAGAAGCAGAAGATTTTCACCGCAAAGCCAAAAAACAGTGGACATGGGCTAAAAAAGAGATTGGCAAAGGATTTCAGTATTATGGTACTGGGAAAATCCCAGATAATGTTGTTAGTTACATAAGTGCGGAAGGAGATATTCAGAAAATCATAGACATGCATACACAATTAGAAAAAATGATGCAAACTACTGGAAATTCTGTAAAGTATCAAAGAACAATGGAAAAACTAGAACGTGATACACAGAAAGTTTTTGCGGAAATTTCTGATAGTGGTATCGGCGCAACAGGCGGCAAATATCGGGCAATGCAAGGTATGGACAATCTCAAAAAAGCAAAGAAAATGACGCACAAAGAGCCAGGTCAAAGAAGTCCTGCAAAATTCAGAAAATATGGAAATATGGGCGAAGAAAATACGAAATCTTTTAGTGAATTCAGAAACGAACTTGAAAAATAATAGTTCTTGACTCTCAACCTCTCTTGTGGTATATTTAATTGTAACAAGAGAGGATGATTCGTTATGATTATGAACAAAAAAGATGTAATTCGTGCCGCGCTTGGCTCTTTGACACCCCGCGAAGAACGTGTGATACGGATGCGGTTTGGTATTGGTGGTGTCGGTACTCACACGTTAGAAGAAATTGGACAAACATTTGGCGTGTCTATGGAACGCATCCGGCAAATCCAATCAAAAGCGTTGCGGAAACTAAAATCCCCCTCTCGGTCAGTAGCTTTGAGAGATTTTGTGTGAATATCTTCATATTAGACAAAGACCCTAGAATTGCTGCACAATTACAATGTGATAAACATGTTGTAAAAATGATAGTAGAAAGTGCTCAGATGCTTTCTACTGCTCACCGCATGTTAGACGGTGTAGAAACACGCCGTAAGTCCAAGTCGGGCAAAACCATGACAAAGTACTGGGAACTGCCCGATCTACGTGAGGCGTCTTTATACAAGGCCGTACACATGGGTCATCCTTGTACCGTGTGGACAATGCAGAGTGACAATAACTACCTCTGGCATTACGAACACTTTATTGCCTTGTGTAAGGAATATACATACCGATATAACAAAGTTCATGCAACAGATACTAAACTGCGTAAAGATCTTTGTCAAATTCCTACAAATATTAGAAGTGGCTATAAGTATCTAATGACTCCCTTTCCCCTAGCAATGCAGCATGAACCGCAGTGTATTCACCATGATGATCCTGTACGTTCATATAAAGAATACTATCAGACAAAACAATCACGATTTAATATGGTGTGGACAAATCGAGAAATTCCAAAATGGTTTGTGAAAACTTCTTGACATACCTATGCGTTTTGTGGTATAAGTAATAGTACAAACAAAATAGAGATAAAAAACAATGATTCTAATAGACCTAAGTCAAGTCATTATCTCCAACTTAATGACACAAGTGGGATCGAGAACAAGTGAAATAGATGAAAATCTAGTACGTCACATGATTCTTACAAGCCTACTCAATATAAAGAAAAAGTTTTCTAATGAATATGGAAATGTCGTGATATGTTGTGATAATCATAATTATTGGAGAAAAGATTTATTCCCATACTACAAATATTCTCGAAAAAAAGAACGCGAATCATCTGGCATTGATTGGAGTCTCATCTTCAATACAATGAATGCAATGAAAAGTGATCTAAAAGAGGTGTTTCCATATAAAATTGTAGAAGTAGAACGTGCAGAAGCTGATGATTGCATTGCGGTTTTAATTCAAGAATATGCAGTAAGGGAAAAATGTATTATAATTTCTAGTGATAAAGATTTTAAACAACTACAAAAATATCCTAATGTCGCGCAATATAGTCCAATTCAAAAGAAATTTCTCAAAGAACCACAACCATATAAGTATCTGCGCGAACATATCATTCGCGGCGACAAATCAGATGGAATACCTAATTTTCTATCAGATGATGAAGTATTTGTTGAAAATCGCCGTCAAAAGGCCATCACTAAAAAAAGTTTGGTTGATTGGATGGATATGTCCAGAGAACCAGAAGATTTTTGTGATGCAAATATGATTGCTCGTTACAAGAGGAATGAAAAATTAGTAGACCTTACATATGTTCCTAATAATATTCGGAATGCTATAATAGAACAATTTGAAAACGATCCAAAAGGAGACATGCGAAAAGTATTTGACTATTTTATAAAAAATCGTATGATGATGTTGATGGAAGAAATTGATGGATTCAAAGAACCAAAATATAAATCTTATGCAAAGGATGTAATGAACATAGCATGAAAATTAAAGAAACTAAGAACTACAGGTGTTATACTAAATTAACACCGATTATCAACTTTGACCACATCTTCGGATTTGAGGTCAAAAAAACTGAAGTCAATAGTATTTGGTCGCAAGACGGAAAATCTATTGTATCAAAGAAATTTTTTGTAGACGAAAAAGTTGCAAAAAATTATGCAGACAGCCAAAGAGTCTGATGATAATTGATACGCATATGAATAAAATCATTAGTGAGAATGAAAATATGACTATTCCCTACTATTTGATGGCATCATATGCGTATTATAAAGAAGATGATCCAATCTTGTCTGATGGGGTGTACGATACACTTGCAAAAAGGATAACAGAAAACTGGATTTTTATCGACCATTATCACAAAAATCTAATAAAATTAGACGATTTGTCGGCAGGAAGTTACTTAGGGGAATATCCATCAATCGTGATTGGGGCCCTAGAAAATCTGAGAGAAAATTTCAAATGATTAAAAAACTTGCAATATTTTTGAGTGTTTTAACACTTGCATCATGTAGCAGTTATGCAGTGTTTGCCCAGTCTGTTAAAGAAGGTACTGTTATTAGTGTAGAACCTATATATGAAATCAACTGGAGCTCTATACCGCAAAATGTCTGTCATACAGTACAAATTCCCATACGTCAAGGAAATAGTGGAATAAATTTACAAGGTGCAATTATCGGTGGATTGATTGGACAGGGATTGAGTAGTGACTCCCAAAGAGTTCGGAATAGAAATGCTGGTGCAATTATCGGTGGATTTTTGAATAATCAACATGGACAAGTGGTTGGTTATAAAAATCAACGTCAATGTCACACTGAATATAAACAAGTCTCGCATCGAATGTGGGTGGCAGAGGAAATCGTTGTCAATGTTGAAGGAAATATTTTTAGGGAAAGAGTAATGCAAAAATATCGCGTTGGTCAGAAAATTCCGATATATTACTCATTCACTACAAACTAGAGCTTGACACTACCTCTAAAGTATGTTACATTATTATTATAGAGAGAATCATTAGTCACTGAAAGGACTAAAAAATGAGAGTAGTTAGAGTATCAGCAAGAAGAGATTACGAAGGTATCTCTTGGACAGCATTGTTCAGTAGTGTAGATCGTGCTGTGGAATTTTTGCGGCACGGTGATGCTGTCGATTTTGGTGGTGTTGATGATATCGATGTTGCATGGGTCGGTGTTGATTCCGATGATGTATATGAACGTATATTGTCTTTCGAGGTGAATTATTATTGGGACGAAGAAGAGGCCGTGATGTTCAATGGAATTGACCGAGAAGTATTTGATTATAGTGCTTGACAAATCCGTCAGAGTGTGGTAGAACAGTAGTATAGAAAGAATCACTAGTCACTGAAAGGACTAACAAATGAATGTAATGCAGATCAAAAACGCCATGTTGGAAATGTCACAAACAGAATTGGGACAGATTGTTCACTATGCAAATTCGATCAAATCGATCTCTGCAAACGCCACTTTCTCTGTAGGACAGAAAGTTATGGTGATGCAGAAAACCAAATCGACTTATGCAACCATTATCAAAATGAACCCTAAAAAAGCGATTGTTGAAATGAACTATGGAAACCGTGGAATGACAAAAGTAAATGTCCCTTACTCAATGCTGGAAGTTGCATGAATACCTTAAAACTTCTACCTTCGCAGCGGGTATCAAAACCCGCCGCAGAAGAAGTCGAACTTTCCTATTGGAAGGCTCAGGCTATCGCATTAGCACACCGCAATGATGATCTAAGATATATTGTTGCAAACCAACAAAAAGAATTACATAATATACGGAATATTGCTTGACATTCTCTCCATACTATGTTACATTATTAGTATAGAGAGAATCACTAGTCACTGAAAGGACTAACAAATGCAAGACCAAATCGCAACACTCCTCGAAACAATCAAGTCAGATTATGCCATGTTTACTTCGCGGGGCGATGCCGACAGGGTGTTGTCAGATATCAACCACCAAATGATTTCCGAGTTCAACGAAGGACTGACCGTCAAAGAGGGTAGTAAATATGTCAAAATCTTGACCAAAGGTTCTGTTTGGGGATTTATTGTCAAAGGTGACAATGACAAAAAATTTCGGAAAGGTGATCTTCTGAAGGCTGCGGGTTGGGCAACCCCTGCTCGGAACCACGCTCGGGGAAATATCCTAGATGGTGGTTATACAATCCAGTGGACCGGACCACTTTATATGTAGGATATAAAATGTACAATTTTATTCGTGGATGGATATTGGGACAATTAAGGTGGAGAGATTTAATTTTCTTCACTTTAGGACTGTCTTTGATGTTCTATTTTAAAGAACAAACTATCGTAAATTGGGAGCCTGTAGATCAGGCTCTAATTGAAAATGCTGTAATCCTTGCATTACATGGAAACTAAATCACTAGACCTAGAGGAATAATAATGAAACGACAATCTAAACTAAACAAATATCTTGCAGGACCAAAAGTCAACCGGCGGTTCTCAGCGCAACAAAAACGAAACGCACACAATCGTGAAATTTTAATGGGTGATTTATTACGCGAAGGTCAATATTATGCAGAACGTAAACGATTGAAACTAGAAAAACTTAGGGGACTCGTGCATGAAAATGCCGATACAATTTTTGAAAATGTTTCAGAAGAAATTCTTGATGCAGAATTTGAAGATGTGAAAGTCGATTGAGGCTTGACTTTCTCTCTATATTGTTGTAATATAACAGTATAGAGAGAATCACTAGAAAGAAATATAATGATTGCTGTGAAAAATAAAACAATATTAGTAGACTGTGATGGAGTGCTCTTAGATTGGGCATACTCTTTCGCATCTTGGATGGACAGGCACAATTACAAAGTACTAGACAATTCTGGTGTTTATGATATTGGTATTAAATATGGAATTGAGAGAAGGACAAAAGAACGGTTAGTTCGGATGTTCAATGAAAGTGCTTCAATTCGGAAATTGCCCCCTTTGAGGGACGCTATCAGGTACGTTCGGAAACTACATGAAGAACATGGTTATGTTTTTCATGCAATCACTAGTTTGAGTACTGATCAATATGCGTGTCACCTACGGACAAAAAACCTTCGGGAATTATTTGGTGATACAGCCTTTGAGAAATATGTATATCTTGACACTGGTGCCGATAAAGATGAAGCTCTAGAACCATATCGGGACACTGGATGCTATTGGGTAGAAGATAAAATTCAAAATGTTGATTGTGGTATTAACCTAGGCCTTTCTGGTATTCTTATCGCCCACGACCACAATGTCGGTTATGTTGGGAATGCAACTAGGGTTCAAAATTGGAAAGAAATCTACAAAATCATTACTGGATGAGTTGTTATAAATAGTCTTGTAAAATAAATAATACAAAATTATAGGACTATTTTAATGGCAGTAGACTTTCCCACAAGTCCGTCCAATGGACAGACATTTACTTCTGGTACTATCACCTATACATATAATTCTACAGCAGGCCTTTGGAACTCTGCCGCCTCTGGTGGTGGGGGTTCTTCCGTTACTGTTTCTGATACTGCACCGACAAGTCCTAGTGATGGAGATCAGTGGTATAATTCTCTTTCATTGAAAATGTTTGTATATTATAATGATGGTTCTAGTAGTCAATGGGTTCCTGCTTCTCCGCAACAGGCTGGAGTTGCTGGGACAGCGGGTGCTGCTGGGGCAGCGGGATCTGCTACTTCATATGCAAACCTTGCTGCATTCCCTAGTTCTGGAAACACCGCTGGTGATATTGGTTTTGCGACTGATACAAAATCGTCTTATATGTGGGATGGTGTTGAATGGCAGAGAATGTCTATAGGATCACAAATTGGTCCCAGATATACCACATCACCTTCTGCGGCCCACACTTTAAATAATGATGGTACAACTGCAACAACAATCACAGCAGTCGCTATAGACGAAAGTGGATTTCCTATAACGTATGATTGGGATGCATATAGTGGGGCGACCGTATATAGCGCATCAAGTTTGCCTGCTCAACTTACTTCTGTTACGGAATCAAATGGGGTATTTTCTTTAGTAGGTAGTTCTGTGGAAGCAAACGCGGGATCTTTTGTGTTCAGAACAAAAGCATCAGATGGAGTATTATTTACACCAGCAATCACAACAGTAACTCTAGAATTTATTCCGTTCTGGACCTTTTCTTCTAACATCAATAGCACAACTTCTCTAAATGTCACAACGCCTTTGTCTATAACAGAATATGGAAGTTGGACCGCAACAGTTTCAGAAGATCAAATATTTGATGTAAAGATGTGGGGCGCAGCAGGAGCTGCCGCTCACGGAACATTAAATCATGGTGTTGCAAATATATCTGTTGCTGCCACGGCAACTACCAATTTCGGCGGCGGTGGGGGGTTTGCAAGTGGCAGAATAACACTTGCGGCAGGACAAGACTATACAATTAGAGTTGGTCAGGGTGGAATGAGAATTGCCACCAGCGCTGCAGAGGCGTCAAATACATATGTTACTTGGTTGGCCGGCGGAATGAAAACTGGATATAATGCAAGTGCTTATATGGCCAGTGGCGGTGGATATAGTGGAATTTTTACAGGAACATCCCCCGCACAAAGTGACACAATTCTATTAGCTGGCGGCGGAGGCGGTGGTGGTAGTGTAACTTATGGACGTGCTGGCGCTGGTGGGGGTACAACAGGAGGCACCACAACTGGCGGCTCACAAGGCGGGTACAGTGGTACTCAGAGTGCTGGAGGCGCACCATCGGTGTATAATGGTGCAGGCGCAGGCGGCGCGTTATATGGCGGTTTCAGTGGCGCATATAGCAATGCTCAAACTCATCCCTCTGGTGGTGGTGGATATTTTGGTGGTGGTGGTGGCAACGCCGGCGCGGCGGGAGGCGGATCTGGATATGCGAGTGGGAGTGTAACCAGCGCGGTTCTGACGGCTGGGAGTTATAATGTTCCGGCAAATTCTAGCGATGCCGATAGAGGTTCCGCAGGCTCTAACTCTGGACTTAGTGGAACCAACGGCAAAATATTATTTACTGCTGTATAAAATAAGGAATAAATAAGACATGGCAATAAACTTTCCAGATAGTCCTTCAAATGGGGATACTTTTACGGCAAATGGTAAAACATTCGTATACAATTCTACAGATACGTCTTGGAGGCCTCAGGCAGCAGCTGCTGGTTCTTCTGTTACTGAGTATGCAAACCTTGCTGCATTTCCCAGTTCCGGAAACACTGTTGGAGATTTTGGTTTTGCGACTGATACTAAGGCGATTTATGTTTGGGACGGCGCCGAATGGGACAGGATAAACTCTGGAAACGATGCTTTACCTGAGATTACTACCGCCTTGCCTTCTACATTAAATATAATGCCTTCATCAGCAAATGCGATAACTATGGCAGCAAATGATCCTGATGGATTCCCTTTAACTTATGATTATGATACTAATCCTGCTGATGTATCTAGTTTAGTAAGTTCTGTTAATAATGCAAATAACGGCAATTTTACTATAAATACGACATCAGCATCTGGAAGCTTTACTTTTAGAGCAAAGGCAAATGACGGGGTCCATACATCCATAACTAGTTCAGTCATTACATCAATTTCGACCGATCCTATAATTAATAATATATCTCCAGCTCTGTCCGGTGGACAGACAAGTTGGAACCTTGACACTGATGGACCGCTTAACCTAGATGTAGGCGCTACTTATACATTTAAAGCAGGGGGACAGTTTGCTTTAGACTTTGAAATATTTGGATCAGGCGGCGGTTCCACTAATTATGCTTACGGCAGTAACAAAGGCGGTGGTGGTGGCCGTACTACGGGCAGAACTACTTTAGTATATGACCAGACTTATACTCTTATTATTGGCGGTAAAGGTCGAGAGGGTGGTACTACTCCTTCGGGTGGATCTCAAGGATCTGGTGGTGATGGAGGCGGTACAAACGCCTACGGCAACGCCGGTGGAGGCGATCTGTCAGGACTCTTTAAGGGGTCTGGTGATATAGCTACGTTTGTAACCCAAGGACATGGTAGTTCTAGTCATACCCCAATTGCCATTGCTGGTGCCGGTGGCGGTAGCGGCAATGCCTCGTATGGGGGCTTCGGTGGAGGTACATCTGGAGGTATTACTAGTCAATCTGGCACCGCAGCTGGTGTCGGCAGTCAGACTGCTGGAGGTAGTGGGGGTGTCGCTAACACCCAGAATGGTACTGATGGTAGCTATCTTATTGGTGGAAACGGTGGGTCTGCTAGTGGAGTTTACACAGGTTCTGGAGGTGGTGGCGGTTACTTCGGTGGTGGAGGTGGCGGACACCGAAGCGGACAATACATGCAAGGAGCAGCAGGCGGGTCTGGATACTTTAATACCTCTCTAGTAACCAGCGGAACTACAACGAACGGCGCCACTACTTCTGCGGCTCTTAACTATTTAGATGGTAGTTCCCAGACTTCAGGCGCAGGGGCCAGCAACAGTTCGGATAACGGAACGGATGGCCGTGTAAAACTTACAAAGGTGACATAAAAAATGGCAATAAACTTTCCAGATAGTCCCTCAAATGGGGATACACACACCGCAAATGGTGTTGTATATACTTATAATTCCACATCTACGTTGTGGGATACAATAAGTAGTGGCGGCGGGGGTTCTTCTGTTACTGTGTCGGATACTGCTCCTACGAGTCCTAGTGATGGTGATCAGTGGTTCAACAGTACAGACGGTTCGTTGTTAGTATATTATAACGATGGTTCATCGAGTCAATGGGTGGTTGTTTCTGGACCAGCTGGACCAGCTGGAGCTGCTGGAGCATCTTCTACTCCGACCTCATATGCAAACCTTGCTGCATTTTCTAGTTCTGGAAACACTGTTGGAGATTTTGGTTTTGCGACTGATACAAAAGCAGTCTATATTTGGGACGGTACTGAATGGGATAGAATCTATACAGATACAAACGCTGTGCCAGAATGGACAACCGCGCCGCCAGCGACAGCAAGTTTAGCTGATGATGGTACTGCAACGACTCAAACGGTTGTGGCAAGCGATCCAGAAGGATTTCCTATTGAATATTCATATGATACTAATCCATCAAACCAAACACAGGCAACTATTTCTAATACCGCCGGCGCATTTACTATTACACCTTCAACTGTACAAGCAAATGCTGGAAGTTTCACACTAAGATATAAAGCATCTGATGGACTACATAGTACTTCTAGGTCTACAACATATGCTTTATCATTTTTTCCACAAGCATCCTCGTTATTTGGTCGATGGGACATTGGCAACTCTACTAGTTATAGTGGAAGTGGTACAACTTGGAATGATTTATCTGGGAATGGAAGAAATCTTACAATAGAAAATGGTGCATATAATTCTTCAGGCTTTGGTGGAACACCTGTCTGGGAATGGACAGGCACAGATGCTAGAATTGATTTTCCTAATGACCTTTCTACAGTAAAAACTTATATGTTTATATGGGGATTTTCGGGTAGTGGCAGCCGTCAGATTATGGTTAATGGAGATGACAGTGGTGACTATGCGGGATATGTTAATTCTGGTTCCAGTGGCGACTCTTTAAATTCTGGTGCTACACATTCTGGCGAAACTCGATCTTCTGATGTAAACGGCTATGCTTTGACGGCGGGTGCTGGTGCCAATGCTGTATTCAGTAGATTTGAGGCCAACAAATTGAATATCCATACTATACGAGGATATCAGATGAACGATACAACCACAACTTATGCAGATTACCCCAGTTATAATCACGCACATCAACTTAGAGCAATTTTTATGTGGACAACAATGTTGACTGATGCAGAGATTAAAGAAGTTTACGATAAATTCCCATCAGGTTCGATGGCAACTTGGGATGGTTAAAGGATAAATAGAACATGGCAATAAATTTTCCAGATAGTCCCTCAAATGGGGATACTTTTACCGCAAGCGGAACAGTGTATGTTTATAGCACTGCAAATAGTTATTGGTCGAAGCAAAGTTCTACCATTCCATTAGCAGTAACAGGTCACGTATTACCAGATACCACACTCACATATGATCTAGGTTCTGCAACACACAAATTTAAAGATTTATATATGGATGGTAACACTCTCCATTTGGGAGATGAAACTATCAAGTCTGGTGCAGATGGTATTGAATTTGCAAAAATGAAAGTCGGCACTGGTAGTAATTCAATAAAATTTGAAGTTGATTCCTCTGGTAAATTGAAAAAAGAATCTACAATTGGGGGTGTCAAACAGCCAGAAGTTGCAGATGTGGAATCTATTGAAGATTTGTCTGATGTTACTTTAGAAGTGGTGGCAGAAACTTTGATAATCGGTCTGGACGATCCGACAGCTGGACATGGTACTGATTGGCAATGGACTTGGACTTCTGGACCACTCGCATATGCAAGAGCAACAATCACAAACTCAATAGAATCTAGTGTACCATTATATAAAGGTGGTACATATACAATGTATAACTTTGCGGCCCACACAATTCATGGGGCTATGACACAAACGCATAAAATTCATTTAAAGTGGATTGAAGGTCAGGGAATTCAGAATAATGTTTCTTGGTCTACAGAAACTTTAAATGTTACAAATATTACTGTCGCGGGTGTCAACGGTGGCGCAGCTACAGAAGTACAGAGGTTAATTGTTAATGTTCCTACCACAATAACGCTTCCCAGTTTGGTTGCGCCTACTGTGGCGTATGATGTTGCTTATGCAAATGTCGGTGCATATACATTCTCTGGTACTCGATCTGGGGATAATCCATCTATAGGGCCATTATATAAAGGTGGTACATATACTTTCAATCTAGATTCTACTTTATCGGGACACCCATTTTATTTGACAACAGATGATGGTACTGGTTTTGCAGCAGGAACATATGCTGGAGAATATACTTCTGGTGTCACAGGGTCGAGAAATGAATCAGGAACTTTAGTTTTTACTGTTCCGGCAGACGCACCCTCTACCTTATATTATCAGTGTGGAAATCATGCGGCAATGAAAGGTACAATCACAATCAAAGATCTTGCAGTGGCAACTAATGGTGCTGGAAATTATCTGTTAAGCGCACAACACACACAAGAGGGACATGCAACTGAAATAGAGATCAGACCCAAACCCACAATACCTAATCAAATGTGTCTTGTATATGATTCTACATTATCAAAATTTGTCCCGCAAGACATGGGAGAATATATTGGAAAAACAGCAGTTTTCAAAGAAAAAATTGGTGATGTTGCTGCCGAAAAAATAACTGATAAAGTTTCAGATGGTACAGTGACAACTCTCGCAGCTGTTAAATCTGCAACCATCCTAATTGCTAATATTAGTCAACAGGGCGATCTTTCACTGATAACTGGGTCTGCAAGATGGTATGCACCATTTGGTTTGACAATAACAAACGTGAGTCCAAAATTATCAACTTCCGCTGATGCAGCTGTGACGCTTGTAGTAAAGAAGAATGGTACAGCACAATCTAATATAACAATAGCATCTGGTGCCACTACGGCAGTTTTAACAGGCGTTAATAATACTTGGACAATGGTAGAAGGCGATTACCTTACTATGGACGTTACTTCTATCGGAACTGATGCTAAAGGTAAAGATTTAGTAGTTCAATTCAAATATACACAGACATAAAATTAATTATAAATAGTTTCAAACAACACAAATAATATAAATTAGGAGAAACGTAATGACTGATATTGTCATAAAAAATACTGCAAAGCTTGTCGATGCTGATGGAGTTGAATCGGATGAAGTTATTAACAGAACTTTCCGTTGTGTTATGGAAGGTAATGCATTTCAGGCTTGGTTGCAAGTTACCGGCGAACCAGAAGTACTATTTCAAAACCAACCTTGGAAATTTGATGAGGCGGGTAGCAGAGTCGATTGGACTGACCTTGCAGAAGCTATTGCATGGTTTAAAAACAGACAAAATCACGAAGAGGGGTAATAGATATGGCAAAAGTATGGGAATATCAGGGTACTTATGGCAGCAACCAGACTGTCGTTGTCGAAGACGCTCGGCCAGGAAATGACGGATTTTACATAGATCATGTCAAACACGACAAAACAAGTCTGACTCCACAATTTATGAAAAAACTCAACTATCAATATAGTAGTACTGATACTTCGTGGTCATTTCCTATTGAATCCAGATTTAGTGCAGATTATGGTTACAATGGACAACAACTTGCACTATCCAAAATGACAGGTTCTATGTCAGGATATGAAACTAATGGCGCATCTCATCATAACTATGTTTGGCCCGGATCATGGATGGATATGTCGGGTACATTGAAGATGGGAACAATGAATGTAATATCTAATGGAACTCAAGAAACACAGATACATTCATTTCATAACAGCGGTTATGAATACATTAGAAAATGGCCGCATATGGAAGATAGTATAGATTTGTATGAAAGAAATCCAACTGCTGGCCACTCAGGTACAATGGACGGCGGCAACACTCAACATTCTGCATATTTGCATGAGACCGTAGGAAATGATGATTATTACTTCAATTTTCATCGCGGGCAGGGCAATACAAACCATTATAATTACCCAAGTTTTAGATGGACCATTGGTTATGGTAGTACTGGAGCCTTCCCAAACGCTCAAGGATCAGACACATCTGGCGACTTTAATAGTATGGGCACCTATTTTACCGTACAATATTTGGGAAAATCTACTGTAGATGGTGGTCATTTATTTGTGGGAACGAAAAATGGGACCACCACATCTGGCGTTCAAACTGTTGTTATGAAAGCAGTTTGGTCTACTAGCACAACACCTATTTGGACCGAAATGTTTAATGTCAATACTGTGCCTAGTGCATCTGGCACATCTCAGGGCGGGAACAATCTGAATAATAAATATGTGGCCACCAATTGTACGGAAGTATTTGACGATCCAAGAGGAACTGCTAATACTAAAGTTTTCTATCGCAATTATTATGATAGTTACAATAATTTTCATCCTTTTGTAATAACTTGGAATACGTCAAACGACACTTTTGCTCGTGAAACAGATATTACTTGTAATGTACTAAGTTCTGTACATTCTGATATGTCGGGAACTTCATTTCAAGGCAGTACAAATAATGTCTGCGAACAATTTAATCTGCAAACTTGGAACGGAGCATCTTTAAGATATATCTGTGATATGAAATTAGATGGAAGACCAACAGTAAAGGATAGCGATACTGCATATAGAACATGGGTTACTTATTCTGTAGGAGCATCCGATCCAAAGGCTCTTACATATCATAGTAAAGTCGAAATGCCATCAACTCCTAGATCAATGATTTGGTTGAATGACTCTCATACAATGATGGGAGTCTGGTTTATGAACTCTTTTGGAATATATTCTTGGAATGATACAACTGGTTGGAATCAGACAACTCTCCTAGCCCATAAAGTTCAAAACATTGGCAGAGATAGTTTAGATAGAATTTGGTACATTCGTCCAAGTTCAAAATATGGCAACACTTACCCAGAATTACATCTTTTAACACCAACACTACCTGTGACAATTTCTGTCGCACCAGAGAATGCTGCATATACATATTCTGGTACTACCATTACCAGTTATATTAATGTGAGTGCGATCAATGCATCTGGTGCTAGAATTGCTTCTAGTGTTAAGTTAGTAATTGAAGGTTCTTCTATGACATTTTCTGATGACTCAACTAGTAAAACAGTCACCACATTAACAAGTGGCGAATTACAAGTTGCAACTAAAGTTATTTCAGCTGGATTTACAAATGTATCGGCAAGTATTGAAATCTAAAATAGGAGTTTAATCGGGTGACAACTAGCGCAACAACGGTCTCTATTTCTTTTGGGATAGAGACCAATAACGCCGAAGCGGGCCCATCTACACTTCCGATAGATATTCAACCATTCCCGCCAATGCAAATTATTACTGAAGCTGAGGTAGGAAGAGCACCCTTCGAAGCAGTACATTCAAATGTAAGTATAGTTTCATCACATCCAAGTGGTGGAACCGTTACTGCATTGCCACAAGAACACAAACAAGTTTTTGAAAATTTAGATATTACGACAGGTTATTCCGATACAAAATTAATAATAAATGCTGATAAAAAATATATTTATATCCAACCAACAGCCGGTGCAATTTTACCAAAAATAACAGAAAAGATTTCTATAAATGTTTCTGGTGGTCCACTTGGTACTGTCCAAACTTTACCTCAAAGATGGGAAGCAACTGAGGTAAATATAATATCTCATGGCCAATCCCCCGCATTAGATTTTTTAGGAACTGGTGGACAAGTAACATATACTCTTGCAAATCATGGAAATCAAGTCGGCGGCTCATCGTCTGGTGGAAACATATCATTTATTACCGCTGGAACACATAGTTGGACTGCTCCTGCTGGTGTCACATCTGTTGCAGTGGTTTGTGTAGGTACAGGCGCAAATGGTGGTTATCAGTGGTCATCTGGTGGTGGCGGCGGTGGTGGTTTAGGTTATAAGAATAATATTTCTGTAACGCCAGGCACATCATATACAGTGGTTGTCGGCGCAAAAGGAAGTCAAGTAGCTAATGCGACAAGTTCTTCTGGTATGGGCGGAAACTCTTATTTTATAAGTGAGGCGACTGTATGTGGATTTGGTGGTGGCCGTGGCGGCACGGACTCTACTGGGTCAAATAATGGTGGATACGGCGGCGGATATACTGGTGATGGTGGTGGTCGCGGCGGAAATGGTGCATGGGAAGGTTCGTGGACTCGAGGCGGTGGTGGCGCTGGTGGATACTCCGGCAAAGGTGGTGATGGCGGCAGAGACTACGAAGGTTCAGGGTTATCATCTGGTGCTGGTGGCGGCGGAGGCGGCGGAAATTACTATTCAAGTACATACGGTGTTGGCGCTGGTGGTGGTGTCGGTCTTGGTGGAGAAGGTACTAGTGGAGCGGGTGGCAACACAATAAATCAGGGGTTTGGTGGCCGTGGTGGCTCTGGCGGACAAGATGGACTTGATGGAGAAAATCCCGTAAACTCTGGAAACCTCACAACTGGTAACTATCAAATTTATGGTGGTGAATATGGCGGCGGAGGCGGTGGTTCTGGCACATCTCGCGGTGGTGGATATGGTGGAATTGGTGCAGTTAGAATTGTTTGGGGTGCATCTGTTGCATTTCCTTCAACAAACGTAGGTATTGCGCCCACAGTAGGCACCACTACTACTCAGGTAACAGACCCACAACCTGTATTTTCTTACAGTTCCTTCCCTGCAAATCTTGGAATTGATAGAATTCTTGCCAATAAATCTATAACGACTTCTGCGACAACAGCAGTTATTCCTAGTAATCTTCCAACTAACCAATTAGAAAATATTAGTTTTAACACGATTCAACCACAAAAATCGGCGACAAGCTATTTAGCCGGCGGAGTTACTATTCAAACAAATGGTACTACTCAATCGCCAATTATAAACAATATGAATAATTTGTCAGTAACTACAAATCCTCTGGGATTCCTTGATGTTATGCCTACGACTGTTCCAACAATTAATACCACTTTGAAATCTAGTCCATCATTACCCAAATCTATTGATATATCAAAAGATGTTACTTTTGGTGCGCCATCATTTTGTAATTCAGTTTCACAATCAATTATTATTCAAAATGCAGAACCACTTGGTTTCTTTACTGAAGATGGAATCTCATTCTTTGCAGAATTAACAGACCAAAATGATCCAAGACTCACTGGAACAGCTGCCGCTGGTGGAGGCGGTGGAGGCGGTGGTGGTGATGCTGATGATAGTAGTACTGGTCCTGTTCAATCTTGGTCTTAAATGATTATAAATAGAGATAAAAGGATTTAGACATGCCATTAACATTCCCAGCAAGTCCCACTAATAATCAAACCGCGACTTTAAGTGGTACGACATACACTTACAATGCCACCAAAGGTGTTTGGGAAGCCACTGCATCTGGCGGTGGATTTGTTGCGGGATCTTTTTCTGAGAATATTCTACCCGATACAGATAATACTTATGATATTGGTAGCGCGAGTTACAAAATCAGAGACTTATACGTTTCAGATAATTCTCTGCATATCGGAGATCATACAATGAGTGCGGATTCAGAAGGTATTAATTTGCCCGCTCTTAAAATCGGCACAGGTTCAAATCGTGTTAAATTAACAGCAAACGCAGAAGGAGAACTGAGACAGGTTCGAACTGTTGGTGGCGTTGCACAGTCAGAAGAAGGTATTGGGAGTAGTGCTTTTTCAACAATAGGTACTTACGACAATAATATTTATGGTATTAGCCCTACTGGATATGCAGCTAACGCTTCTAATACTTCTGGTACTTCTCTTACGACAGGTCATAGTAATTTTATGAACGGACCTCAAGCGGGTGAAAATATTACTTCTGGTATTAGAAACATACTTTTTGGACCAGAGGCGGGTTCTTCTATATCAACGTCCCATAATAACTTTTTTGCAGGATATCATGCCGGTAGATTATCGCAAGGTAGCAATGGCGTAGCAATCGGTCTCGGGGCTTTGAAAAGTGCTGTGACCGGCGACCACAATGTTGCTATTGGCAATAGTGCTATGAGATATGCAGGTGACACTCCAACAGCAAACGTAGCGGTGGGTTATAATGCATTAGGTGGACAAACTAGTATAGTTATGACAGGTAATGATAATGTTGGTATTGGTACAGGTACAGGCTCGCGGGTTACTACTGGAGAGCAGAACACTTTTCTTGGGTACTATGCAGGAACTAACATTTTTGCTTCTACTGGAAGTACCTCAACTGGTTCTGGAAACACAATCATAGGAAAGTTTTCACATGCCCCTTCTGCAACTACCTCCAACTCTTTTACTCTGGGTGGCAATACTATTACTAATCTAAGATGTAACGATACAAGTATATCAAGTTTGTCTGATGAAAGAGATAAGACTAATATACAAGATACTACTCTTGGATTGGACTTTATTAAAGACGTAAGACCTGTTGACTTTACATGGGATCGCAGAGATGGCACTATGGGTTCTATGAAAGACGTGGGGTTTATTGCTCAAGAACTATGGGACACAGAACTAAAACATAGCAGCGCACATAGAACAAGAATGGTGCAGTTTGATAATCCAGATAAATTAGAGGCGGCACCTAATAGGATGTTCCCTGTTTTGGTGAAGGCGGTCCAAGAATTGGCTGCAAAGAATGAAGAATTAGAAGCAAGATTAGCGGTATTAGAAGGAAATTAAAATGGCTGTAAATCAACTAGACAGAGATCACTTAACACTTGTGCATATGTGTGATAATATTGATAATATTATTGCTGGTATTATAGACACTGGTGAAAACGAGAATGAAAGAAAATCAAACGTAGGACGTATGGTACAACATCTAGAACATGAACTTTTAGATACTGAGAAGTGGGCATCTAAAGACATGACTGCAATTCAGGCTGCCGTTACGGCCGGCCGCACTTGGTGGAAAAGTTAAAAAGTGTCAGATAGTAATCTAAACAGTTCGATAAATTCAATAAAAAGTAATTTGTTGACTGACATCCCTACTGCCACAGTCACAGAATTGTTCAGTATTGCAAGATCTCTAAAAGGTTTGAACCTTTGGAATGATTCTGCAATAGAAACAGCTGTGAATGACAGAGCAATAACTTTACTATCAGGGGCAACATCAGATGAAATAATTAAAATTTCTTCTGCAATAAAACATATGAGGGGCCCAGAACTTTCTGGTTCTGTCACAATTACATCTCTGAATACTGTCACCACCGATTTAATTCCAGACACAGATGTTGCATATGATTTAGGTAGTTCTACAAATAAATTTAATGACTTGTATTTGGATGGAAATACAATCCATCTAGGCAACCAAACAATTTCTAAAACCGCAAGCGGATTATCAATCTCTGAATTGAAAATTGGATCAGGTACAAACACAGTAAAATTGACCCCCAGTTCATCTGGCGTCTTACAAATGGACGGAACGGATTCTAGTGGAAATGCGGTCGCACAAATCGAAAATGTCCCACAAGTACAATCTGTAACAAACTTCTCTGATTTATTGAGTATTTCAAGTCCTGTTACCGGCACACAAATGATGGTCACTTCTACCAATAGACTTTTTATCTATACTGGAACTGGTTGGTATAAAATCGCAGACATGGCAAATGAAAGTCCTACAGCAATTACAGGAATAAATGCGACATATGACTTGGCGACAGATGGCACAGCAACAACAATTACTGCCGTATCAAGTGATCCAGAAGGATTTCCTCTCACATGGTCTTATGCAATTACAGCAGGGGCTCTAAATGGTACAACTGTTTCCAATGTTGACAATGTATTCACTATAACACCATCTACCACAAATGAAACCACATTCACAGTAACTTTTTCGGTGACAGACGGAGTGGGTACTGCGACATTTTCTTCTGATTTCACTCTGTCTTTATATGCAGCTGCTGGTGGTAGATTGTTTACTTCGAGTACAACTTGGACAGCACCAGCAACTGTTACTCTAGTACATGCAGTTTGTGTTGGTGCGGGTGCAGAGAATGGAAGTCAAGCTAGTGGCGGCGGTGGTCTTGGGTGGAAAAATGATATTGTAGTAGTGCCTGGCCAATCATATACGGTGGTAGTCGGTCAGGGTGGTGGAAATAAAAATAATGAACATAGTTATTTTATAAGTCAAGCTACTGTTATGGGACGTGGTGGCAATGGATATTCTGGTGGCACATATGTTGGTGATGGTGGCGGAAATGGTGGTGACGGCAAAGGTTCAGGCACATATTATCGTTGCGGCGGTGGCGGCGCCGGTGGTTATACTGGTAACGGCGGTGATGGTAAGGCCGGTAACACTGGTCAAGCTGGAAATGGTCAAGGCGGTGGCGGTGGCGGATCAATGGCAAACCACGGCGGATATTCTATCGGCGGCGGTGGCGTAGGTGTTTACGGACAAGGCGCGAATGGTGTTGGTGGTTTAGCTGCTATACATCCAAATCAACATCCAACTACGACATCTGCTGGTACTGGCGGTTCCGGTGGTGAAACTCCTAATAGTACTTATGATCATACAGACGCTGGTGATTATGGTGGCGGTGGCGGCGGTGGCGGATCTGGAGCTGGTGGCGGTGATTCGGGAACTGGAGCCGTTAGAATTATCTGGGGTGGTGGTTCTGGAGTCCGAGCATTTCCGTCAACAAATACAAGTCTCGCATACTCAAATACTGGTGGTGGTGAATAATTCCATATAAATAGCACTAAAAGGTTATTTTTATGTTTTTATCTGTATTGCTTCTCTTAGTAGCAATAGTAATATCTGCTGTCGCGGCATACTATTCTATTATTGGACTTATCACTATATTTTCAGCCGCAGTTATTCCTATCATTATCATGGCATCAAGTTTAGAGGTTGCCAAAGTTATGACTGCTGCATGGTTGTCACATAACTGGAAAAGAGTCAACTTTTTTTTAAGATATTATCTCGCATTGGCTATTGTAGTTTTAATGTTAATAACGAGTCTAGGAATCTTTGGGTTTTTATCAAAAGCACATATTGTCCAAACAAGTGCAAGTGCAGAAGCATATGAACAAATTATTCGCATAGATAGTGATATCAACCGACAAGAAGATATAATTTCCCGAGCCGAAGAAAAAATAAAAGAGGCAGAATCTAGTACTGGGAATAATAATCTTGTAATACAAACCCAGATAACTAATGAACAAAATCGCATTGATAGTGCGTATGAAAGAATTCAGCCAGCCATAGACGAACAGAACTTAATAATTAATAATGCCCGAGCAGATAATAAAGACAGAATTTCACCATATGAGATTAAATTAAATGACTTAAAAGAAACACAGTCAAATATTGATACTCAAATAAAAACCTATGAAGAAACTTTATTAAATGTTAAAATAGACTTGACATCTCTTGATGAAGTGTATATACTGATATCAAAAGTAGAATCAAAGATTGCAAAGATATCAGGACAGGTTGCAAGTAACGAGTCAGAACAGATAAAATTAGTACAAAAAGAAATTGGTGCTAATGTAGATGGAAAATTGGGGAAAAAATCCAAGGCCGCTGTAGAAGCATGGAAAGAAGAACAGAGAAACCGAATTACAAATCTTAATTCGCAAATATCAGGATTGAGAACAGAAGCTCAAAATAGAGTAGATGATGAAAAGAATAGAATAACTCAAATGATTGCAGATTTATCTGGGCCCCAGACAGATGCGATTAAGACAGAATCCAATGAGTTACTAAATCGCATAGATGAACTGAGAACCACAGAATCTCCTATCGTGACAGAAGCAAGAGAAGAAATTGCAAGAATTAGAACAAGTACTGATACTCAAGTTGTCGAAAGTCAGAAATTAATACAGAGATTGCGCGAACAGATTTCAGTAGGAAATTCTGTAGAAAGTGATACAATAGTAGACGATCAAAATATTCGTATTGCAAGTGCAAATACAATCATAGAAGACCTATTAGATAAGAAATATATCTTAGAAGGTGAAACCAGACAAATAGAAGCAGAAATAGGACCGATTAAATATGTTGCAGAGATGTTTTACAGTGAAGAAGTTGATAAAGGAATTATAGATGACGCAGTTAGATTCATTATTTTGTGTATTATTTTTGTATTTGATCCACTCGCAATACTTCTAGTTATTGCCAGTTCAAATTCTATAAGTTATCACAGACAAAAGAAACAAGGGACAAATCTTACATATCTTTCAGAAAAAGATTTTGAGAAAGAAGATATAGGGCCACCAGTAAAAAAAAAGTTTAGTTTCAACGATAGTGTTGAAGACTGGGCAAACGAAAAGATTAAAGACCACTCATAAGGAAATTGAAAATTGACTATGGTAAAATTGAAAAGTTACACAACACCTACGGCCGAATTACAAGGAGAAGGTGTATTAGATATAAAAGATTTGATTGCATATTGTGCAAAGGTATCAAACCCTGCAAGTCAAATCAATAATGAAACCAGTGAAAAACTGATTAAATATCTTATTAGACACAAACACTGGTCTCCCCTAGAAATGGTAGACGCTACTATTGAGATTGAAACTACTAGAGATATTGCTCATCAGATTGTGAGACACCGCTCATTCTCATTCCAAGAGTTTTCACAACGATATGCAGACCCAAAAGAAATGGGAGATATTTATGTATATTCGGAAGCACGACTACAAGACCCTAAAAATAGACAGAATTCAATCGAAACAGATGATGAAAGATTACAACTATTATGGAACTCAAAACAGGGTGATGTAATACGGGCCGCAAAAGAATCTTATGCATGGGCAATTGAAAATGGTATTGCAAAAGAACAGGCAAGAAAAGTTCTACCAGAGGGATGTACTAAGACACGATTGTATATGAAGGGCAGTTTTCGTAGTTGGTTACATTATGTAGAACTACGTTCTGCAAATGGTACACAGAAAGAACATATGGACATTGCTATTAAATGTGGGGAAGAACTAGCGACAATTTTTCCATTGATGTTGGACCTTTAAAATATAAATAGTAAACAAATGATGTGAATAGACGTTACTATACTTAATGATATATTAAATTAATTAATTAGGAGTATAGTAATGATCGACCCCCTTACAGCAATTGCAGCTGCAACAGCGGCATATAAAGGACTTACTGCCGTTATTCAGGCGGGTCAAGAACTTGAAGGTTGTACCGAATCTTTAGGAAAGTGGTTTGGTGCTCTTAATGATATGAATCGCGCTCAAGAGCAAAGAAAAAGTCCTCCATTACATGCAAAGTTAATGGGGGCTGGTTCTGTTGAAGAAGAAGCATTTGCCATCATTACTCATCAAAAGAAAATGAAAGAGCAGGAAGCCTCAATCAAACTGATGTTGAATATGAGATTTGGACCTACTTGCTGGGATGAAATGTTAGATATGCGCCGTCAAATCAAAAAAGAACGCGAAGAAACTATTTACGCAGCAGAAGAATTTAAGACTGCAATGATAGATGGTTCAATTATGGTTGCATTATGTTGTGGAATACTTGGATTCGTATTTGGTGGTGTTTGGATTCTTGGTAAGCTCGAAGGTTGGTGGTAGCAGTTAATGTTTGGTAAAGGTAGGGCGATAAAATCTAAAGCAGAATCTATTTCAGCCAAGGTTATTCCTGTTATTTTAGAAGCAATAAAAAACTGCAATGCAAAAGGTGCAAAATTTGAAGAATATCAAATAGAACCACACATACGCAAAAATCCAAAAACAGCACCGTGTTGGGAGTTTTACGTTTTTTATGAAATTGAGAGTGGATTTAAATACAAGGAATTGTTGGAGTCAGAACTACTAATTGCAACTAGAAAATATCAATCTAAAAATAAAGTCCCTGATAATATCACAGATTTAATACCATCAGTTTTGGGCGATAAAGGTATAAGAATTTCATATGGAGTGTTAGACTAATGATACAAGTCTTTATGTTAATTGTAATCATCGGCATTGGCTCAGAAAGAAAAGAAATAGAAGAAAAGATGTATTTTCGTTCTATAGAATTATGCAATGAAGTTGCCAGTCATGTTGCTAAGCGATGGGGATATTGGCAACCCACCGATCAGGCAACTACATATTGCGTACCACATTCAGTCAAAGAAGGCACTATTATCTATTAGCGAGTGGATTGTCAAGGGCTTTTGTTAATTTGTTTGTCAGACGATCTTCCATTACAGACAATTCCCGCTTGACATATCCTTCTAAACCTGATACCTTATCAATGAACCGATTGTTTGCGTCATCTATCATGGCGCGAACATCTCTTTTGAGTCTGTCTTGTTCACTCTCGCCTTCATCTAACAATAGTCTGACATCGGCTGTTAGACTCGCTGCAAGAGCTCTCATTTCATCCTCGACCTTTACGACTTCATCTTCAATACGATCAAGATGTTTTTCCATACGAACCATTTCATCTTTCAGATCGTGTTTCGCATCTCTAAGATAATCGGTATTTTCCGTGATACGGTCACGAACCCCAGCAAACTCTCCTTTAAACAATTCTAATTCTGCTGATACAAAATCCATGTGCCTCTCAACAGTCACCTGATGTTCTTTTTGTACCGCAAGAGATTTGTCTATTTCTGATAAGTCGGGTGCGGTATAAGATTGAATGGCCTCTTTCATATCCATATAATCTTTATAAAATTCGAACCCGCCCCAGAGACCCCCACCGATAGTTCCTAAAAGTGGTATAATCAATAATAATTTACTACCAGAGGCCTTAATGCCTCCATATTCTACTTCTGCCATCTATTCGTTCCTTAAAACTGAAATTCTTTTCCAACTACAATTCCCAATTTTTCGCCTTCTATTCCAGGCGCAATAAAGTAGTCATTATATTTCAGTCTTAGAAACGGTATTATAGGTTTGGAATATCCCGAAACCAATCCGCCTTCT
>MDSY01033882.1_pt1 | contig 34267 bp, 28 predicted proteins | sample 811131 | NCBI WGS metagenome assembly MDSY01 (sample SAMN05326643, study PRJNA326480) | marine metagenome | isolation source: seawater | place: Atlantic Ocean: South West | collected 2010 | reverse complement strand
TTTCCCCCAGTGTTGGGTGAAGGTTCCGTCATTTAACGCTTCGTCGGTGAACTTCCTGGCGAACAGACACTCGCCGAACTTGGGAACCTCTAAACTGTAATCGCCGAAGACATTGTTTTTATCTTTTAGGAAGACATTTCCTTTTCTCTTTTCACTCCCCCTTCCCTCCCCCCCAAAACTCTCTTCACTCCCCCCCCCTTGACAACTCGTCGTCTCAAGCGCGTCCAGCTCCCAGCTCCCGGATGGCGGGTCCAGGCGTCCTCCGCACGACATGAGTTCCACTCGCGGCCGTTGTTCACGCGCGTGCACGAACTGAGAAACTGAATTAAATTGTTTCGGGTGCCCCGACTCGTACGTCTCCCAGTTGACGTACGTCACCCCCTCGGAACACGTGGTCTCGTAGTCCATGCCGTGTAAAGCTAACACGGTGGCGAAGTAGTGCTCGTCGCCGTAGCAGCTTCGGGCGTTTGGGCGCGCCAATTTATCCCGCACAGTCATGGAGATGCACTTCTTACTGAACTCATCACGCGTTTTCATCGACAGCGACCCGGTGGTGACCACGGCGGCGTGCTTGCGGTTCAACACAAACCACTGGGAGCTTTTTCTCCACACGGTTTCGTTGAGCCAAGTTGGGAAGTCGTACGGCAAGCGTATCAGCGAGTCGTGGCCCACGGTTTTCTTCGCTTCCCTGTCGTGCTTCGTCAAGTCGCAGGCATTAATCAGACTCCGGGGTTCCGCCAACAGCGTACACCGCACACTTTGGAAGCTCGCGATAGGCAACGTGTTGTCGCTCACCAACACGAACCTTTCGTTTTCCATGTCGTGCTGCAGCGCTTCGCGGATCAGCGTGATCGTGGCTTTCACCACGGAAAACGTGCCCCACTCGGTTGGGACGGAGTTTTTGAAAACCTTATCGGCGAATATTCCTTTCTGTTTTGAAGCGACATCGGGGTTGGCGTTGACGTAGATGTTGTAATCGTCGTCGTCGGCGTCTGAAAAAAAATAACCCCACTGTCCGTGCGTCGGCATGACCTTGTTCGTGAGGAACATAAACGCAATCTTCCCAAACGGTAAGGGTTCCGTTCGTTTACTCAAATCGCTCGTTCGCACTGTCCGCCCGCCCAGGTAATCCAGCCCCGCCGCTTTGTACTTCCGCATCTTCGCGAAGTACGCCGCCGCTTCCTCCGCCGTGTACTGGGGCGCGGGCAGGACGTTGCGGCTTGAGACTATTTCCATGGACTTGTGCCGGATGCTGTGGTAGCTGTGGTATGTCTCATCCGCTACTGCGTCGTTGTCTAGCTCCGCGGCTAGATCGTTCAGTAGATCCGCGGCGGGGTCATTCACTAGGTCGGTTCTGGTATTGATACCTAGGTCACCACCCTGTACGCGCTCCCGTCGCTTGCCGTACAGCGCGTCCCGGTCATACAGCTCGCGGTTGTACGAACCCTCGTGGTTTCCAATCTCCAATCCGTCCCCACTGTCGCCGCCGCCCCTCCAACCCAACAAAATCACACACACAACCACCACAGCTAACACAAACCTCGCCCTGCGTGCGTCCGTGTGCCGCGCGCCGTGTCTCCGACCCATCGTGCTTATCACCTGGGGCCGGCGCTCCCGCAAACTGAGTCCGCGGATTCGAGAATCCCCGAACCACAATAGTGCACGAGAATATGCGAATGGGTTAGTTCAACATTTTTTGTGCACGACAGCGGAACTTCGGCGTTTTTCGATCTGAAGTGATTACCTCGAACGTCTTTACAGCTACTTCCTATGTCATTTGGGCGCTATCTACTTTTCTTCGCCACACACACTCCTCTATACTCTATATAGCCAACAAAACCACCTCTCATCAACATCTCCACAACCACTGTTGCGAGCACTAGAAAGTTCACAAACCTGAGACTTTCAAAATAAGAAAATCTTCTCGCGCCGCTCACCGCGGGCGGCGGCGGCGGCGCTGCGGGCGGCGGAATCGCGGGCGGCTGCGGCGGAGGCGCGGGCGCGACCGGCCTCGATAAACAAACTTCGTTCGAGTTAAACTTGGCGTACGCACTGCTTTCCCCGACTTTCGTACAGTTGAACCAGTCCGTTACGTTTGCGATGTAATGTGGGAGCGTTGGTAATCCAACTAGCGTTTCCTCCATGGCTTCAATCAGCGTATCCTTACACCCCCGCACCTGCGCGTCTTCGCAGAAACCCACACACGGATACCGCGGGACTTTGAATTTCTCCACCACCACTTCTGTCACGACTAATCCGTTAGTAGAGCCTTCCACCTCTCGTTCCACCCGGACCGAAACATTACGGTCCTCCACGCACTCATGGTACGCGCTCGAACAGACGTAGTATAATAAAGGGAAATAACATTCCCCAGGCGAGCCCCCCGCGTCGTAGATGTGCGTTTCCTTCCTGTCCGCGTCGCGGAACAGCTGGTGGATTAGGGCTGCGATTTCGTCCGCGAACATGGTGTATTCGCTGGGCTGGCCGTACAGGGGTTTGCTGATGTCGGACACCAACCCAGGCGGCCACGTTTGCCGCACGGCGTCTGCGACCGTCGGGTCTAAACTACAATGTTGCAAAGCCACGGTGGCGTTGCACACGCCTTGCGTCGGGCCGTTCGCGAACGTCTGCGCGTCGCTTGGGGTGACGAGTAACACAGCGAACGTGGCGAAGGTTAGGGCGTCGGATTGTAAACGTCGTCCATGGTGGCTTGACGCCATCGCGGCCCCTCAACGCCCTTCACCACCGCGCGACCGGCACTGCTTTCAATCATCACAACGGTCGTGGCTTTCTAACGAAAAACGGCACTCCGACTCGATTTTCGAAAACGCGTGAGAAGTGACCCCCCTCCCTGTTGTGCCTCACTCGGCGGTGCACTTCCCACGCCCGTCACTCCGGTCGTATCGGAAAGGCACGTCTATCGCATCAAAATCGTAGTTACCACTACCTTTCCTGAAGGCGGTTCGTACTACCTCCTGCACCGCGCGAACCTGGTCTTTCCCATTGGAAGAGCCGTTCGTCGTTGTTCGCGCCTTTCGCTGTGCGTTCCATGTCCGGTGTGAACCGACAAGTGTTGCTCGTGGGATTCACGCTGGTCGGCGGCGCCCTGGGGTTCTACGTCGAAGAGAAGGTAGAGGCGTACTACAAGGAAGAGCGATTCAAGCGGTTTGAGTTGGCGGTGCAGAAAGGTCAAATTAGGAAGGAAGGGAAGTAGAGATTTGGAAGAAGAAACTGAGGACAGAGCGTAGATTCAGAACATAAATCTCATGACGTCGCGCACTAGTTCAAAAGCCCCGGAGTGGGGCACTCTGCGTGGCATTGAAATAAACGAACCGTTCACGTTGGGCGACTTTGAGGTGAAGTTTGACGTAAGCGCGATCAAGGGACAGCGGCCGAACATGGAGGACAGGTGGGTAGTTGCGCGGCATCCAAATATTTCCAAAAACTTTGTCGTGTTCGCCGTGTTCGACGGACACGGAGGCGACCAAGTGTCGCAGTTCCTGTCGGCCTCTTTCTGTGACACGCTGTTTGCGCATACAAAGTTGGACACCGATCCAGCCAACGCGCTCGCATCTACTTGCGAATTAATCGACACAGCTGTTTGCGAAAAGTTTCCCAAACCTCCGGGGGCGTTCAAAGGCCCCGGCCCCGGTTCAACCGCAATCGTAGCGCTGTTCGCGTTGGGAAGCGATGTTGAAAGTAATGGAAGTAACGGTGTATCAAACAGTGTACCCAAGGTATACATCGCGAACGTGGGCGACAGTAGGTGCGTCATCGCGGATCAAAACGGGTCCGTGACGTTCGAATCGCTGGACCAACGGCCTTCCCGGAACGAGGAACGGAAACGGATTGAGGGTTTCGGCGGTCGTGTAAGAGTGGTTGGGGGAATCGCCAGAGCAGCCGGCGTGCTAGCCGTGAGCAGAGCGTTTGGAAACGCTGGTATAAAGACATGCGTCAAGGCTGAGCCAGTGATCGATATCCTTACCCTGGACGACACTACCCACACCATGGTCCTGTGCTCCGACGGGTTAACGGATGTGGTGCAGAGCGACCGCATAGGGCAAGCCGCGTGCGCGCGGTGGCCCGCCAACGTTGGTAAGCACCGGCGCGGTGAAGGCAGTGTTGACGCGAGACCCAGGGGCGGGTTGGCGTCGAGCGGCTATACCCCCCAGCAGCCCACGCACCTGACGCCCTCAAGCGCGCGGCGGCGGTCATCGTCACTAGGTGCGTCCGTGTCGACCGTAGGGTCGCCTGTTGGGTCTGGCACCACGGTGCCTGGCATTCCGACACACTCAAACCAACACGACGACGGCTGGTGGGGCTCGCGCAGAGTCGCGTCGGCGCTGACGTCGCTGGCCAAGATGAGGCAAAGCGCGGATAACGTGTGCGTGTTGGTGTGTCGGGCTAGACGGAAAGTGAGTTTGCTTGCCCTGCCTGACCTTTTCGAGGACGGCACGGAGACCCGGAAAACCACACCGGCGGTGACACCAGTGAAGGGAAAGACGCCGACACCGACAAAAACTCAGACGAAGACGAAGACGCCTACTCCGAAAAAAACTAAAACGCCGACGACGACTCCCGCAAAGACGAAGACGCCTACGCCTGTAAAGAAAACCACGCCGCTGGCAAAGTCAGAAACACCTGTGAAGACTTTTTCGAAATCCATCACACCTTTGAGTGGCCCGCTGAAGCCGAGTTTATCGCCGCTGAAGACGTACTTGAGACGGACGCCGGTTGGTGTGCCATCGTCGGCAAAGAGATTGAGGGGTGAGGAGAAAAACGAAAACGAAAAAAGCCCGCGCCGAGTGACGCCTTAGTGGCGTCCGCGTCGTGACGCCACTACTACGAATCACTTGTTGTACTGTATCGATACGCTATACGAATACTTTCGTGGTCTATTTCTAGTCTATACTCCTTTCAGGCGCTTCTTTTCCTCACAATTTGTACAAAACTTCGCGTCGTCCTTCGAACGCGAGACGTTGGCGCTTAATATTTTTATCCTTTACTTGGTAATAATTTAGCATTTGCTCATACGTTTTAACCACGGTGCCGTCTTCATTTCGCCGATGCTGGTTCAGATCCGAAAACACGCAGCAAGGCACCACGGCGAACGGTTTTTTTAGGTGCAACGCGGTTTCAATCACGGCATCAGTGGCCTGGTCGGGGTGCACGGCGATGAGCACCGACGAGCGCTCGACTGCGTTGTGAATTTCGGTGTCGATTTTTGCTTGTTCGTCACTCGTTTCGTTTCTTTCGCAATCGATGCCCTCAAACGTCGCGCAAATAACACGCACAGGACCTGTCGGTTCGGAAGGTGACGTAGGGTTGGATACCGTAGGGTGTTCATATGGCGCATCGGTACTGTCGTTCCTGTCGTCAAAACCACCGCCCTCCACTTTAATGCCTTCCCCTTCAAATCTCTTGCTCCATTTTTTTATTCTCTTTCGCAATTTTTTGTTTAGGTTCAACTTTTTAGGTTCTATCAACGTCGCCGGCACGTCGTGCTCAAGCGCGAGCTCGAAACTCAACAATCCTCGGCCACCCGCGACATCAACAACACCGGCACCGTGTTCTCCCCTCACTTTACTCAACCCGAACGTATCAACCAGCCACTTGGCGAAGACCTGGTTGTGCTTGGATTTATTTGATAAGCTTCCGTGTGCGTCCTCTTTCGTTTCTGTTTCGTTTGGTTCGTGTTGGCGATCGTTCGTTTCGTTCCGAGACTTGGGCAACGCAGTACCTGCTCTTCTCTCCTCCGCGCGTTTCACTCGAGAGGTTTCCCACCGAGTCGTCGCCCTGTGGCGAGCCAAACATGTGGGGTCCGCGCACCGACCCAGGTCCGCCCACGACAAGCACATCCCGAGGTCAGCTGTGGCGAGGTCGGCACCAATCGAATCTGGGTCGTTTTCGGCGCCTTTGTTTTCGCGAACGCGCGCGCGCCAAGCAGCGCTCTCTGACGCGTTTTCCCATTTATTCTCGTCCCTGTTGTCTCCCACAACACTAACACCGTGTTCCACGAGCACAAGGCGCTCACCCTTCGTCTCGTATGTCTCCCACACACCAGTCACCGACACGCGCAAACCCGCGACCACTGATTTCGGGAGCGCCCAACCGTCCGCCACCAAAGCAACACACTTATCATCGTCCGTCTCCAGGTCCACGAACGCCAATTTTCGTGACAGGCTTCGTCGTTTGCGTACTACGCCCTCCAAGGCCACTTGAGCGGTATCCGTATCCATCGCACCCGTCGGGTACGCGTGACCACCCGGCCTGGCGCCGCCGACACTAACAGTTTATTTATAGATTCGACGAGTGACTTGCGCTTTCGGGATATCCAATTTATCCATCGTCACTTCGACTCGCACGACCGCTGTGTCGATGAGCTGTTCGGTGGCACAATGGGCGTGCCGCCCTGTGGTGCGATGGGGTGTGCTCCGCAGCGCCGCGGATGCGACATCTTCCAAGCGCCAACCCTGGGTCAAACTGAACCGTAGCAGTGGCCCTTTCATCGCGCGCGCCACCGAAAAAGAAACCGGATCACCCGACGTGGTCCCTCCCCTCGGTGATGCGCCTATGATCCCTTTGGTGGGCGACGGCGTGCGTTCCGAGTCCATTCCGGCCACCCCAGGGGTGTACGCGGTGTACGACGGTGACGAACAGATTCAGTACGTCGGTTTATCCCGTAAAGTCTCCGCGAGTGTAAAGCTGCATGTGTTTGAGCTCCCCAAGCAGTGTGCGTTTGTCAGATGCGCGTCGTTGCCCAACGCGGCGAAGGCAGACCTTCAACTGGCGTGGAAGGCGTGGATGATGGAGCACTTGGCATCCGCAGACGAAAAGGTTGTGCCTCCCGGAAACACGTCCGGGAACGCGCTGTGGACGGAACGCAAAAACAGAGACATGAAGCCCAATTTGCGGCTAACGAAAGGCGATGGGGGCGAGACGAAAGATGATGAGATTATCAAGTTGTGTCAATCGGCGGTGGAAAAACACAGCATAGTTGCTTTCATCAAAGGCACCCGGAAAGAACCGGAGTGTGGGTTTTCGCACAGGATGTGTGCTATGTTGGATGAGTTGTTGGTGGATTACGAGACTATTGACACGTTGGACGAGGAAAACAACGGCAACCTGCGAAACGCGCTGAAACAGTTTTCAGACTGGCCCACGATCCCTCAGTTATATTTCGACGGCGAGCTCGTGGGGGGGCACGACATCTTGGAGGAGATGCACTTGAACGGGGAACTTAAAGCGCTTCTGCTGCCGGACACGTAGGATTAGTGATATATGCTAACGAATATCTAAGCGTACAAGCTCCTAGATAGGTATACTATGTTACTATCCGTGAACACCGAAGTTTCGACGACTTCATTATTTTCCTCCTCGACTTTTCTTACTAGATTCACCTTCACATCTTCACCATTGTCACTCCGTCGCGCGCGTCTCTCGTGGTTTCTTTGCTATGATATCCCCTACCCTGGGCGCTGCGGCGGCGGAAGGGTGGGTTTACCTCGCCGAGGGGGGGGCGCACCTGGTGCTGGAGCGTCGGGATGTTGCGGGCGATGACCCACATCTCGCCGGTCGTGTTTTGCGTTTGAGGAAAACGAAAAACGGACGAAACACGGTGGACAAGTCCCCTGATGGAAGCACACCTGAACACGACGCACATGGTGATATTAAAAACAAAACGGAACGCATCACGGACAATGCGTTGTGGCGCGGTCATCCTCATTTCACGGACCAGAAGCGGACGGAGCAGGAGCTCGACGAGCAGGACTTGTCGTGGTCATTCGTCCATTACATAATGCGCCCTTTGCTTGGCGAAAAGTTCGTCGACGCCGGTCAATACGTGGATGTGGATTACGAATTTCTAAACGCGGTTGCACTTAAAGTCGCACCGGAACGCCCAAAAGTACGAGTAAATGTATCCTCCATCGACCTCTCCGCCACGAAAGCGTTGCTTCTGATTGATGCCATCAGGGTGGATGGAAACGAATCTCAATCGCAGTCCAAAAACTTTTCAACTTTTTCAATCGAACTCAAACCCAAGTGCGGGTTTTTACTTCCCGGCGACAATACGGATACTAACATTTCTCGATTCCAAATGCACCAAAGATTAATGCTCGCTAACGGCGAAACACACGAGACATCGCAATACGACCCGCTCTATTTATTTTCCGGCAATGATGCTAAAATAAAAAAAGCGCTCGCCGCGTTGGCAAAGTTTCCGCGCAACAACTTTCGCGTGCGAAGACGTTGTGAAACAGGAAACTCGACCCTGGTGTTCGGCGAAGGCGTGAATGAGCTGTTGGAGGTTGGGAGTGATGAAACAGGTGATGCTCATTTTGATACTACTCTCGTCACGCTGTTACGCGTCGTTAAACAGGCACTAAAGAAATCAGACGTGTTGTCTCGCATTCTTGCTGCGCAAAAAAGGGATTATTTGGGAGTGGAGAAGGTGAGTGCGATGGTACAGAGCAAACAGTCTGTACATGACACTTTAAATGACCCTGCGCTAAGTTCAATACTTCGCGACTTTATCGTCTCAACAGTCGCCAAGGATTGCTCCGTGCTCATCGCGGCGCGCCGAGAGATGGGGAAGGGAGAGATAGAATCTAAAGCCGACGATAGGACGTTTTCAGTGAGTTTTCCGCGCACTCCGGACGGACCTGAAATCAAATACAAATGTCGCGTCTCCGTGGTGGATGTTGATTTGAAATCCGTGAAACAACTTGCGAAGTGGCTAGCGCTGGACCGGGAAATACGGGAGGAATGGGGGAAGAGTTTAGAGGGTGGGAATAGCGTTTTGTGACGAGCGAGGAATAGATAAACTATTCGCGAGTCGATTTCGCGTGCATTCATTTTTTCCCTTTCAACTTGGATGATTCCCTTTCAGATTGTCTCATTAAAATATCATTTCGTCCATGTTGACCCATATCTTGATCGCACTTCGTTTCCAAGTTGAAAGGGAAAAAAATCCAGGATCAGCCAATCACGGCATCGGCCGGCATCTTGTGGACAGAAACGAAGGTTGAACCGTGAAATCGGGCTTCTCGTCCAGAACGCCAGCGCACCCTACGTCGCCGTCGAATCCAACAATGGCCGCCATCGCCTCTGTGGGCGTTCCCGCCCTTCGCATGGGCGCCGTTACGGCGTCCGCCAAGGCCCCTGTCAAGCGTGCCGCCATCGGTGCGTCACCCTCCGTCGATTCAAGATTAGCGACGTCATCCTGACGTCACAAACTGCCGTGCGAAGATTAGATTGAAGACGATCGACGTACCGCTGCTCTATCCCACTGCATATCTGACCGTTGCATCTCAAATCATCCCAAATCCACAGGCTCACGCCTCCGCACTTCAATCGCGGTCCCTTCCGCAGTGAAGCCCCTTCACACCCGCGGCGCTTTGAAACTCAACGCCGCCGCGGTTGCGTACGAAGATCTGGTCCCCAGCGGTCTGAACGGCAAGGCGATGGAGTTCCCTCCCAAGGATGCGTTCCCCACGCGCGCGGAGGTCCTCGGGAACATCCCCGAGGAGTGCTTCGTGAAGGATACCGCGAAGTCGCTGTTCTACGCGTTCATCTCCACGGCCATGACCGTGGGGTGCGGCGTGTTGGCATACCTGTACATCCCGATGCAGCTTTCGTTCTGGCCAGTGTGGCTGGCGTACGCCGCGGTCACCGGCACGGTCGCCACCGGGTGCTGGGTTATCGCGCACGAGTGCGGGCACAACGCGTTTTCGGACAACAGGATGATTCAGGATGGGGTTGGATACTTCCTGCACTCGCTTCTCCTGGTCCCGTATTTCTCGTGGCAGCGCAGTCACGCCGTGCATCATTCCCGCACCAACCACCTCACGGAAGGCGAGACGCACGTGCCGTACGTCAAGGGCGAAACCAAGGGCACCATGAACCTCAACGTCAAAGACTCGATCGGTGAAGGGCCGTTTGCCATCGTGCAGCTGTTCGCGCACCTCGTGTTCGGGTGGCCCGCGTACCTGCTCACCGGCGCCACAGGCGGCAGCGCCAGAGGCGTCACCAACCACTTCCTGCCCAACGTAAACACCGGCCCGGTGGAGTTGTTCCCCGGATCCTGGAAGGCCAAGGTGTGGAAGTCCGACGTCGGTGTCGTCGCGGTCGGCGCCATTTTAGCCTACTGGGCCGCGCAGACCTCCTTCGCAACTGTCTTCGCCCTGTACTTCGGCCCGTACATGTTCGTCAACGTGTGGCTCGTGCTGTACACGTGGCTGCAGCACACGGACACTGATGTCCCCCATCTTGAAGCCAGCGAGTGGTCGTACATCAAAGGGGCGTTCCTCACTATCGACCGCCCGTACGGCGCCGTGTTTGATTTCCTACACCACAGGATCGGAAGCACGCACGTCGCGCACCACGTGGAGTGCGCGATCCCGCACTACCACGCTGTGAAGGCCACCGAGGCGCTGAAAAAATCCTACCCCGACTTGTACCTGTACGACCCAACTCCGATCGCCACTGCCGCGTGGCGCGTCGCCTCGAAGTGCGTCGCCGTGGAACCCAGAGGTGAAGGAAAGGACAAGGTGTGGACGTTCACGGATAAGAAGGAACCCAGGGTGTCGCCCGCGTAAGGTGAGGTTTGACTCAAGAGACAGGGTCTAGCAGCAAACAGCCTCGTTTAGCAACGAGGCGCGCATCATTTTTTCAATAGCAATCAGAAATACAACAAGTTTTTTTTGTCTTTTTTTATCCATTGTCATCTTCAGCTGCGGCACTGTTGGGGCGCGCTGGCGGGGTGCGTGGTGTGCGTCCCGCAATCGTGGTTGTCCGTTTCTGTCAGCGATGGATACTCTTGATTCCGCGATGGCGCTTGCGATTCGCGAGCGGTTGGGGGCGCGAGACCTGGCGCGGTCAAACGCGGTGTGTCGTCCTTTCAATGTTCTGGGAAACGACGAGCATCTGTGGCGCAGATTGTTGTCACTTGAAACGCACGCCCTGGTGGGTCCAAACGAGCTTCCCGAGGGGGTTGAGTCGCGCGCCAAGCGACTGTTCGTGTACAACCGCGCATGGGTAACTGGCAATTGCCGTCGCGACGCTCTCGAAACGCGGTACGACACGAGGTTCGTGGAAACCGCGTTCGGGAGCGCACTTCCGGAAAATAAAAACACAACGCAACAATGGTCCTTGCGCGGAGTCTCGCGTGGCGGTGTCGTAATTGACCGCTGCGACACTCCTACTGCTACCGAAATCGATGCACTCACAGAGGTGGACACGTTCTTTGAGAACATGCATTTTGAGCGGAAGCACAAATACGACAGTTACGAATCGTTCAAGGAGGGAAGGTTCGCGACGAGCACGACGTTTATAAACGCCGACGACGCCAACGTCGCCATTTCTGGGTTCGCAGACGGGCGACTACGTGCGTCTGGAGCGGACGCCTTCAAATCATACGCAAAATCACGCCGCTGGATCACGGGCAAGAAAAACCCATATCCGGCGCTGGTGTATCCCTTGGACTTCGAAGCCGACGGAAAGATCGCCAAGCTCGCGGCGCTTGACAGCGAAACGGAACTCGACAGCGACGCGGCGCGAATTGTGGTCGCCGCGGTTGATACTAAAAATAGAAAAAGAGCACACCCAGGCGCCGGACGAGAAAGAGGTGTGTTGCTCACCATGCGTGTGCCGAGTTTTTTACCGAACTATGAGGAGCATGACGACGGGGAGGGTATGTTCGGAGTGACGCTTCCAGCCATTCGCGGTGGGTGGTTCGTTACGCACGACGAGATAACGGCGTTGAGGTCCGGTGGCGAATCCACAACCGCCGGTGTTTTCTTCGCAGGAACCGCCAGCGGAATGGTCGAGAAGTACGACTTAGGCAACGGCCAGCCAAGGGTTGTTAACTCGTTCGTGGGCCAATGCGCGTGTCATGTTGCGGACGTCGGGCGTGTGTTTGACAACCAAATAGTAGCGACGTACCAACACCACACGCGAGGTACTGGTCACGCCAACGGGTGCCTTGTTTTTGACACTCGACACTCGGGAAACAGAGTCGCCGTCGTGGAACTCCCGAAATGCTACGTGTGTTACACAGGAATTGATTCAAATGGTGATGGTTCTTACGAAGCGCCGTGTGCATTACACGTGGACACGAATAAGGTTATTTTAGCGCAAGCTGACGGCCACACCCACGTTTTTGATAGACGCACGTGGACGGAGGTGTCGTCATTTCACCTCAGAGGAAACGAAGAGGGAAAAATTATCAAGGTCAACTCATTTTGCACGCGCGGCGCTCGCGTAGCCGCGCAAGTCGTTCGAGAAAAAAAAAATGCCACACACTGGAACGCACTGGAACCAACGGTCGATACGTTGGTAACAGGCACGGTAGGGGGGTAAGGGTAATAGCGGTAGGAGTAAATAGTCTGACACCAAAAATATTTACTTTCTAATTTGCATCCAAAATCACTTCGGATTCCTCAGCACCAGAATGACGGAATCCCCCCTGAGAAACATCTTCGAGATGAACCGGTCTTTGTTCACTGGGGCGGCTTTTTTAGCGCCTTTCCCGGTTTTCGGAACCTCGCTCCAGATCTCCTTGACGTTCTCCAGGACCATGTTACAATGGCGGTCGAACGCCTTAACGCGGCCGAGAAGCTTTCGGTTGTTCCTGCAGTTGATTAAAACCTGCGAGTTCGTCTTGACGCTTTGCGTCAAAACCGATAACGGGCCGGTTTGGAACTCGTGCTCCTCAGATTGGTCAGCCTATTGGGGGGAGGGGGGAGTGGAGGGAGGGAAGAGAAAGGTTAGGCGGAGTCGAGAGAACCAAAAACACATTCAGTTCGCCAAAAGACTGTTTGCAAAATGAAACCCTCATCGCACTCGATGGGGACTGCTTCGACGGGTTCTATGGGTGCGGCGCGTGTGGCGATGCGCGACGCGTGACCGCCACGACTGGTCGTATGCGCAGCAACCCAGGTAAAAGATAACACGTGTCACGTTGACTCTCCAGGACGTACCTCTCCCGACATGGTGACGGATCTCTGTACACGCAACGATCAGCGGCGGACTAAAACCGAAGACCTCTTTGGTGGTTCGCGAGACTAGCGCGCAGTCGCACGTAACCTAAACCAAGCGGTATGAGCAAACAGGCACAGTCGTGGACCCTGACACGTGTGATCGACAACACTTCCCAACGTGCGTCGGCGTGCGTTCGGTTGTGACGGGTCGAGGGAGACGCCCCTGACTTCAAGCCAGGTTACCGCTCTTTTCCCTTCGGTTTGGCAAAAACGCAAAATCTCCCATGCCGGCACAGGCAAACAGTTTGGAACTCACGCCAGCCTCGATTTCTTGGAGAAAGCTGGTTAGCGCGCAAAACCTGTGAATGCTGAAGGTATGCTCGGGGCGCTCTCGGGCGGTTATTGGCGCGCGCACACGACTGGACACGCGGACGGTCGCGGACGGCATCGGAGGGTGAGGGTGTCGACGCGAAGGACGCGAAGGGAGACGTCACTAAAGTCGCGAAGGCGCACAATTGCATGCCTGTGTCTCGTTAAGTAACTCTGCCGGTTCGTCAGTGACACACAGTGAAAGCGGTTGCGGGTGGAACGGTCTCCAGATGGAAACCCTCGGGGCGTCGGACATGGCCCTTAGGGCGATCGCACCGCGTGATGCCGCAAGAGTTCGAAGCGGCGCTGCAGCGTCATCGTCGAGAAGATCAAGCCCGGGGAGACCCGCCCTTAACCGACAGAGGATCTCGCCCTCGTTCCTCCGTTCGAGACGGGGCGGTTTCCATGATAAACACCTCCCCCGGAGCGCCTCTCTAACGGGCGGCGACTTCGGCGAAGCCAGACGGCGCCGCATGCTGGAGCGAACCCTGGAGGAGTGCGAAGTGGACGAGTGCAAGCTGGAGTTTGCGTTCGACGCTTCGGCGTTGGCCCGAGCCGAAGCGGAACAGGAAAAAGAGGATTCTTTACTAGACGAAGACGAAGAGGAGGAGGATGAAGAGGGCGAGGTGAAGGACGACCGGTTACAGAAAGACGGCGTGCACACCGCGATATTTGACTGGCTCGTGCACAGGATGCCCGGGCAGGTCCGGACGAAGTTACCGTCAATAGTGCACAACGAAGTGGACAATAAATCAACGTGGGCGTTGGCAATGTGTGGTTTTTTGTGGACAAGTTCGTCGTGCATGGTGTTTTCGTTGTTGCCCGTGTTTCTGAAAACGGAGCTCGGGTACTCGAACACGCGAATCGGGGCGATGGAGGGTGCCAGTTTGTTACTCAGTAACTTGAGTCGGGTGTTTGCTGGCGTTTTATCCGATGTCATCAAGTCGCGCGTCAAGGTCATCGCGTTCGGAAGCGCCATGACGGCTGCGATGAAACTGGTCCTCGCCTCCGCTATATCGCCGCAATGGGTGGTGAGCGCCAAGTTACTGGACAGGTTCGGTAAAGGAGTGAGGGCCGCGCCTACCGATGCCCTGCTTGCGGATCTATCCCCCCGAACGAAACGGTCAACTACCTATGGTTTACACCAAAGCCTAACCACCCTGGGCGGCGTGTTCGGGTCGATGTGCGCGGTGGCGTGCATGACGTTGACGAGTAACAACTACAGGTTGACGTTCACGTTGGCGGCGATTCCGTCGGTGTTCGCTATTTTCATGCTGCTTTATTACGTCAGCACGCCGAACCGGTTACAGACCAAGCACTATGGGATGCCCAAGTACCCGGCACGGCCTGCTCCCTCCAAGCGGCGGCACGGACGAGGTCCTTTAGCCATGGTTTACGAACCCGTCAGATGGCGTCGAAGCGCGTGCAAAGATAAATCGCGCGACTTGGCGTATATTCGAGGAAAAAGAACCTGGAGACGCGTCGGCGAGTGGATCACGGAGCACCTGGAGGATATGAAAACCAGAGCGCAGCGGTTCAAGGAGAAGCGCCCGGGGGAGAAGCTGTTCCCGCAGTTAAGACGACAGGAAGGTGAACCTGAAGAGGAGTGGCAAAGCCGGCAGAAGGAGTGGGAGGCGGAGTACCTCTCCACGGAAGCTGAATTAAAATACAGGAGCCGACGCGGAAAGCTATCGCTGGATTCTTTGGATGAGTTCACGGACGCGCTGACGTCGGCGAACTACGCACCGGGGGTTCCTACGTGGGACGCGGGGGTGAATTCAGTTGGTGTGCCTCCCATTGGCAACGCCAAGACAGTCGCGGTGGTGCATGACTTTGGAGGCGTGGTAGCGTCCGAGAGGTACAAGGACAAGAAGAAAGAAGAAAAGCAGAAAGAGGCGCAAATTTTCTCAGCCGCGTCTGGCGCTTCGTTAGTCGACGTTGGCGCTATCGGTGTCATAGGCGCACCCGTGGTCTCGTTAATCACACTCCCGATGGATGACAACGACGGTTCCGGAAACAACTCATCACTCAATTCAAACTTGTCGGAGAAGAAAGTCGTGTGGGGTGCTTGGCGGTGGAGTTTCCGCGAGGCAGTAAGACTTCCATCCGAGTTTTGGCGAGCGTTGTTGGTGTTCACCGTGTTGAAAGTCGCCCGATTTTCCGAAGCGTTCGTGACCCTGCACGCGAACGCGGTGGGCCTGCCCGCTGCCTATCTACCCATGCTCATGGTCGCCACGAACTTGATGCAATCCCTGTTGACGTATCCGTTAGGAGTCATCGCGGATTCCGTGGACAAGAACGGCGGCAGCACCGGGCGGAAGTTCATGCTCCTCGGCGGCTTCGCGATGATGATCGTGGCTGATTTGGTTTTAGTGATGGCGAAGTCGCCGTGGCAAGTGTTTTTAGGTTACCTAGCCGTCGGCGTCCACATGTCCATGACACAAGCCAACATGAAAGCCGCGCTGTCTGCGACGATGCCGCCTAATGTCAGAGGCACTGGGTTTGCGATTTCCGCGTTGACACAAGGGGTGGCTCTAGGACTTGGAAACATAATGGCGGGTCGACTGTGCGATTTGTTCGGGTCGAGCGGCGCGTTTTGGGGCGGCGGCGCGTTCGCGACGGCGGCGCTCGGGTTGGGGTGGCTGCTGCTATAAGACGTATACGTGTGAGTCACTGTGAGTCAGGCAAGTATGAGGGCTTTATAAGCACTGGAAAAGTAGTCAGAGAGAGTGATGCATGAGATTCTTTTGTTCATTCAGGAAAGTTTTTACAATGCTTCCAAAAAAATTGATTGTCAAAGCCGAGACGCCGCTCGACTTTTCTCCATAGACCCAACACCACCACAAACTTAAGCGTTGATGAGGTCCGAGTCCCCGTCCGCGATGGCCTTGACGCCGTACGCGATGTTCGAGGGGACACCCTTGGTGGCCCTCGCGAGTTTCGTAGGCACCTGTTTGATGCCCACGGCGACCATGGTGATGAGATCCTTCTTCGTCGGGAGCTTTTCAAGCGCCCCGATGCCTTTCACGTCCACAAACTTCCCATCAAGCACTGCGCCGGTGAACTCGCACTCGATCCCAGCTGTGTTCCACTCCTTCTTCATGCCATTGACCGCCTTAATCGCGGGCGCGATGTTCTCATCCACGAACAACCACGCGTTCATGCCGGTCGCGCACTGTTCGATGGATTCCCATTTGGTTCCCTCCGTCGCTTTGACCATCAGCGTGTTTTTGGTGATGACCATGTGCGCGCCTTCAGGGAGGCTTCGGCGGAACTTGATCATCTCGCCGTTCTGTTGGGTTTGGGAGTGTGTGCAGGAGGATTCAGGTCAGCGATTGTGGTGGTGGGAGGTGGAGGGGGATGCGCGTCGAAGCGCGACACGAAAAAGCGAATGAGCACTACCAAAACCCCCAAACCCTAGGTTTTAGCCGGACACGGGCGACGTCGCATTGACGCGCGGTGTCGACGTTTGGGTCCGACCCTACGCTGCGTACGCCGCGTGTACGTGTTTGGTACATCGTGGGTATCATTGAAAGCGAAAAAATATGCGACATGGAAGGTCGCTGAACCAAAAACCGGGGTAAAGCGAGTCCCACGCGACGCATCATTCGATTCTCTTCCGACGAAGCGGTGGCGCTGTCGCGAGATGCCGTGTTGATTTCGTCCCGTGTACGTACCCTCAAACCCTGGAAGTTGAACCCCGCGACGAGAAGCGTTTCTTCCTTTTCGAGCATACCCTTGAGCATACCCAGATCGCGTGACTTCTTCGCCTTTGACGCCGCCATGTTGATCACCAGCGCGCCTCTTTGGCCCGCAGCGCTGCCGGAACCCACTCGGGTGCTCAACGCGCTGGCGTTGCCGTAAAATCCGCTCGCCGCGACGCGGGGCTTGGAAGGCGCGGCGACGTGAGACGTGGGGCGCGCGCACATGGACGCGATGGAAATCATAGCGGCCATCTCGAACGACCGAGACTGGGGTATGCGACCGACGGCGAAGCGCACGGACACTCTGCGGATCTGTTGCTACGTCATCACCTTTATTATCCATTCATTTCACTTTCTCCCTGCTTCACCGCGTGTGCGGTTTCAGCGCTTTCTCATCAGCGGTTCGCAATGAAAAGGGAAAAGGGATGGATCATCGCCCCGCCCGTCAGAGACCCGCCACGGAAGTGACCGCGGGTTGAGGCGTGAGGCGACCCGATCGCACGTGAGTGATCGGCGTGAGGATTGTGTGTGTGTGTGTGTGTGTGTGTGTTGAGTGACCCACAGGGCGAACGGTGGAGCCCCGCCGCGTGTGGACCTTCGAACACTTTCGCAGTTGTTAGACGTTGATCTCGTCGTCGAGGGCGAGGCGGAGGAACGCGTTACTTCCGCTGAACGCACACTTCCGTTGACCCACGATGAGCGAAGAACCCATGGACGGTACGTGCGAAAGACCGGACGGAGCATCCCTGAGGTGGAGCATCTTACGTGACATCCACAGACCCTCGAACCTCGGGGTATCAAATCACACGCTCATCTAATTTGTCTTTGGCAAACAAAAGCACCACCCAGCCCTAATGCCGAAGAACTTGAGTACCCTTACAGTCCCTAACCTCCCTTCCTTCAACCCTACACCATACACCCTACCCAACACAGTCGTGATGGGCCCCGAGCCGGAGGACCCCCCCGCGTTGATCGACGTTGCCGACCCCAACGAGGGCGACTTTCGGTGGGTAATCGAAAACTGGACATCGTTGAATGAAATAAAATTAAGGAGCGAAAAGTTTGAAATAGGGGGTTTCAACTGGCAGCTCTTGTTGTACCCAAGAGGCAACAATCAAGACTCGGTTTCGGTATATCTCGCCGCCGCGGATGCGGATATTCTGCCGTACGGGTGGAACCAACAAGCATCTTTCGTGTTGACGTTGGAACCGGAGCAGTTTTCACACGAAACCGAGGAGGAATGGCGAGATCGATTCATAGCGAAGGATTCTTCCCACAACTTCGACCACTCTGGGAACGACTGGGGTTTTGGGCAGTTCATTCCGCTGCGGGATATGGATGACCAAAGGACGGGGCTGGTGAGTAGTAGCGATTCAGTCTCTATTCACATAAAGGTCAAAGTCAGGAAGGATGCGAGCAGTTGGAACTACGACTCGCGAAAAGAAACTGGGTTCGTGGGGTTGAAAAATCAAGGCGCCACGTGTTACATGAACAGTTTGTTGCAGACTTTGTTCCACCTTCCGTACTTCAGGAAAGCAGTGTACCACATGCCCACCACGGAAGCGGAGGAGGCGTCGAGTTCTATTCCCCTAGCTTTGCAGAGTTTATTATATAAAGTGCAAGTCGCGCCGACTGCTGTTGCAACAAAAGACTTGACTCGAAGCTTCGGCTGGGACGCGTACGACAGTTTCCTGCAACACGACGTCCAGGAATTGAACCGCGTTCTTTGTGACAAACTCGAGGAAAAAATGAAAGGCACGAGCGTTGAGGGTACCATACAAAAGCTGTTCCAGGGCCACACTGTGAACTACATAAACTGCTGCAACGTCGAGTTCAAAAGCGAACGGAAGGAATCATTCCTAGGTACGTACACAAGCCACAAAATCATGCTCGCCTTTTCCTGCTCGTTCGTCACCTCCGTTTGGAGCTTTCCATAACATCCTGTGAGAGATTCCTCATCATCCCGATGTATCTGACCCTGACCCTCTCTATAGACCTACAACTCGACGTGAAAGGGTGCGACGACGTGTACGCGAGTTTCGACAAGTACGTCGAGGTCGAGAAGATGGATGGCGATAACAAATATAGAGCGGAAGGGTACGGGCTGCAGGATGCGGACAAAGGCGTGCAGTTCACGGAATTTCCCCCAGTGTTACAGCTGCAGTTAAAGCGCTTTGAATACGACTTCTCCCGGGACGCGATGGTCAAGATTAACGACCGGTACGCTTTTCCCGAAACGCTGGATTTGGACAGTGGGGACGGGAAGTACTTGACCCCGGATGCTGATAGGTCAGTCAGGAATTTATACAAACTCCATTCCGTTCTCGTGCACTCCGGAGGCGTCAACGGAGGTCATTACTACGCCTTTATTCGTCCCGATTTATCCGACGAAGGGCGGTGGTTCAAGTTTGACGACGAGCGCGTGACGAAGGAGAGCGCTGATGCGGCGATTGACGACAACTTCGGTGAGGACGATTTGAGGGATAAAAACGGGATCCGAACTGTGTCCCGGATTCCGAAATTTTCCAACGCATACATGCTCGTATACGTCCGAGAGTCCGACAAGGCGCAGATCGTGTGCGACTGCGGTGAACAGGATATTGCGGAGCACCTAATCCTCCGTTTGAAAAAAGAAAAAGAGGACAAGGAGCGACGAGCAAAGGAAAAAGCCGAGGCGCACTTGTACGTCGACGTCAAGCTCGTGTATGTGCAAACTGCGAAGAACCAAATCGGATCTGAAATTTTCTTCGACCTGTGTGACAACGACTTGGTGCCGAATATGAGGGTTTCGAAGGAAACCACGTTCGGTGAGTTCAAACAGAAGGTATTCGAAAAGACGAAGGTTCCTCCGAACAGACAACGGTACTGGCCCTTCGTGCGACGCCAAAACGCCACGACCCGACCGTCCAACGTCCCGCTTGTTCGTGAAGACGAGGGGTTAACTATTGAGCAGTTGATGGACAAACATAATGGTGCTTCCGCGAACAACAACCGACATTACAACAACGACGAAAACAAACCGTTCCCGTTGTTTCTTGAGGTTGTCGATGTGGACGAGCTTGAACGCGCGATTGACGCATCAACAGACTACTACGAACCAACCGCCGCGTCGCACGCTGAGTTGAGCGCGATGTACGAAACGATCGCCCCGCCCGTCCCGAAACACCACCAGCTACTGCACTTCAAGTTCTACGACCCGCGGAACGAAACCTTCACGTACCTAGGGCATTTACTTGTGCACATGGACTCCACGGTAGTAAAGATGGAACAATCGATCCGCAATCTCGCCAAATCAAATTTAAAACCGAACGAACCCTTCGGCGTTTTCGAAGAAATAAGAAGTGACGGGCCGATGATCGACCGGGTTGATTTTCAGAAACCGCTTTCAAGCGGCGACGCGATCGGTAGCGGTGACATTCTGTGTTTACAGCCGGTTGTGGGTGAGGCTGAGTACAGTGTTAATGGAGGCACGGTGAATTTTCCAGATGTCGACCAGTTTCTGCACAACGTTAAAGACCGGCGGCGAGTAATTTTTCGTGATTTAAAGTCGCCCAGGGATGACAATTTAACCCTGGACTTGGTCAAGACTATGAGTTACGATGACGTTTGTTTGGGGTTAAGTGGGGCGCTTAAGGTTGCCGATCCAACTACGCTTCGCTTAACACAGCACAACTCCTATAGCAACAGCCCTAAGTTTCCAAACATTACCTACAGAGGAGTGCCTACTTTAGCGGACATGCTCACCCTGTCTTCTCACAGGGATAAAAAAACCGGCAAAAACGACATCCTGTACTACGAAGTGTTGGACATGCCTCTGCCTGAGTTGGAGCGGTTGAAGAGTTTCCGAGTCGGATTCCACGGAGCGGACACGAAGCGAGTGGATACTGTTAATGTTAGAGTGCCCATTGACGCCAACATTAGTGACATGCTACGCGAGCTGAGAAATAAGTTAGGCTCCAAAGTAAATGAACTCAAAAAGCTCCGCTTCTTCGAGACGTACCAGTCGCGTATATACAAAATATGGCCCGGTTCGAAGAACTTGAACGACATCAACGATGCGTACTGGGTGTACCGGGCGGAGGAGGTGCCGGAGGACGAATTGGAGTTCGGGGACTCGGAGACGATTCTTCAACGAAGCGACGACATTACAACCGAAAATGATGACTCCTTTTCCGAAAATATCACAGACCATAACCCGACAACCGGCGATTTGCTCATCCACGTGTACCACTTTTACCGCGACGAGGGTGATCGCGGGGTTGAGGGCAACGACTCAAACGCCACGGCTACGTGCCACAACTTCGGGGACCCGTTTCTGCTGAAAATAGGCGCAAACGAAACCCTGGGTGAGATAAAAAAACGTGCGCAGAAGAAACTGGGAATTGACTCGAAAGAGTTTGTGAAATGGAAATGGGGGTTTCACGCCATTGGAAGGACGAGTCCGTTGTCGGACGATACTATCGTTGCGCCGTTGTTCGGAAACCGAAAAGACGCGTTCGGCACGGAAGAGTCCTACCTCGGCATGGAGCACCCGGACATCAATCCCAGAAAAACAGCCGCGGCGAAAAACAGAACCACGCAAGGAAGCGGGTTCGTACACACGGTCAAGATTTACGGGTGATTTGAAATTGAATTGAATATTTTATTTCGTCTGACGTCTTTCTATTGTCTTTCTTTCTACTTCTTTTCTTTTCTTTTCTTCCATCCATCCGAGTTATCAATCGTCCTTTTCACACCCATCACACATGTATTGTCTTTACACCCCTCGTATTACCATCCAACCCTGCTGTGATGCTGCACCGCCCTGTCGAAGGCAGCTCTGGCTTGTCCCTCGGAGTAGAATTGGTTCGGAGCGGAGGCGTATTGTTTCTGTAAATCCACTCGCAGCGGCCCTGCGACTCCGCCGGGTCCAAATTGCGTTCGCACCACCACAGCTTCCACGGTCACCACGGCGTGCTTCACGGTTTCCAAGATGCTCCCGATGCTCAGGTCTGGGTTCCATCCATGCGGAGTTAAAAACTCGAGACACACACTGCCACCAGCTGTGACGTGGCCGGTGTACCAGACCATCTTCGGCGTGACCACTCGAAGGAAAGGCGGGTCGTGAGGGTACGTCAACGGGAAGAGCACTTCGAAAGTCACGGCGCACAGCTGTGTGTTTGGGTCGTTCGGATACCTCCGTCTCAGCTCTCGTAAATCTCCGTTCAACGCCTTGCCTCCCGGTGTCGTCTCGTCGAAGTCCCTCATTCGTAGGTGCCAGCGGGTAGCGTGAGTTTCGTTGGGCAGCCAAAGCGAGCAGACTCCGGACTCGCCGTTGTGTATCGCAGAGTGTAGTGCTTTGTATTCGGCCATGATACGCTTCACGCCCCTAAACTTGCGCCACGCCGGGTATTTGTCGGGAGGCTGCTCATCATTCGAGTCCACCAAGTCGATGACGTCTTTCGCTGATGTCTTGGGCATGTCCAGAAGAAGGTCGAGGGTGAGAAAAGCTCTTTTGGCTTTTCGTTGGACGTGTCAAAAAGCGCTGTTCCAGCTTGAGCTGGTGAGGTTTAGCGTCCGCGGAAGCCGACTTGACGCACTCCTGTGAAGAAGAGCGCAGGAATTGGTGCGGTGCGTGCAGAGTGAGGGCGGTGCGTCGGGGCAGTGTGGGGGGAGGACGGCCCGTGGCTGTCTTATCGGACGCGTCGACCAAGTTTTCGAGCAAACAGCACGCAAAATTCCCCAAGTTGTTTCTGTCGTTGATTCAACTTGCCGAACCATCACCCTATTCTTGCAGACATGTCGTAAGGCAATTCACGCGCGCTTTCCAGAGCAACTCGCGCGGGGTGACGCGCCTTGGAGGTTTGTCCTGTACGCGTTGGTGGTCTCGGGACTTGGCATCGCGGCGTAGTCGCGATGGACCCTGGGCGGGAACCCTCGGAGGTGCAGGCGTACCGCAAACTCCTGACACAGAGCACGGAGCTTTTCAACGTCATTCGTACCGCTCCCGCGTTCACGCACGACGAGCACTGGGACGCGCAGTATCAAAAGGTGAGGAACCGTGGCTCCACGTAGAGCGCCACTTACCCCCAACTCCCACTCCAACCACCAACCTACTTCAAACCCGGTAGACTGACCAAAACCAACCCACCCCTCGTCCCCCACCCGGACCATCGATGATGCTCTTTTTCGCCAAACTCGTGCACTTTTGATTTTATATTTCCTCGCGCAGGCGTTCAAGTCCTTCGCCAAGATCTGGCGGTTCCAGCAGGAGCACCGGGTTGTTCTAACAGAAGCGGGCTTAAAACGCTGGGAAATCGGCGAGATCGCCGGGCGGATCGGCCAGCTTTACTATGCGTATTACCTACGAGTTTGCGACCAGAAATACCTTACCGAGGCTCATCAATTTTTCGCGGCTATAAAAAACAGAAACTACTTCGCCGACTGCTTCGTCACCGCCGCGCTCGCAACGAAAGCGTTAAGGCACTACGGACGGTATTTCTTGATATGCGTGTTGACTAACAGTGTAGCAGAGGCAGCTGAAATTTTGGAGGATTGGAGAGAAGCAATCGACGTGTACGGTTCGATTCCCCACGGGGGATCCGTTTCCGACGCCGCGGAGTGGAGGCTGGCGCTGAACGAAGCGGTTTGTTTTTTTGAAAAAGCCACCGCAGGGGATCGACTGAAACAGAACACGGATAGTAGTGGTGATACGCAAAGTGTCACTACTACTAGCTCCGCTGCTAATCAGGTAACCTTCCACCTCGGCGGCGTCGTGCTTTGCGGTACATACGCTGGGTCCGTCAAGTTCGGCGAGTGGCAACTGGACCAACTCAGGGTGCACCGCTTTTTGGAGTGGGAGGAGGAGGGTTCTTCTGGCGGAAGTGGTGATACCGCGGATAGCTTGACCTCTGGTAACATGACCATCACCACCCCGTCCACCTCAGTGGCGTCTTCGCCGAAGTTCAGCCAGACTTCCATGAAACGGGGAAACCCCGGCGGTCGATCGCGGACGGAGAGTTTCTCGTCTGACCGAAGTGGGTCCCGGGACGACGACACGTTCAACGATAAATCAGATAAATCTTCCGAACGTGTTTCGGACGACGTATCTGTCCAAAACAAGAAAAAACAAAGGAACACGCCTTGGAAGTACGACGTCGGCGACAAAGGGACTTCAAAGTTTTTGCTAGCAGCGCAAACCGCTCTCGACGAACTCGACTCGAACGAAACGCTGATGCTGTACGTCGCGGGGCGAGGCGGGGCGAGGAACGCGTCTCTGCAAAACGCCACGCAGCAGTCGGGTGCACAGCGGTCGGGTGCACAGCAGCCGGGTACGAAACAATCCGCCCCGCCTGGTATGCGCATAGGCGTGTCGATTACCGGAAACGCGAGCACCACTTCCTCTCACTTTGCGTCGCTCAGCGTTGTCGACGACGGCTGCGACAGGTTCGGCGATTCAACGAAACAAGGCGATGTAAACGTAAACGCCCGGGGATGGGCCGCCGCCGCCGCGGCGCCGAGCGCGTCGGATACACAGAAAGGAGACATGAGTGCGTCGGATGCAACTTCCTCAGGAAGCATCCAAACCGACCCGGATATGGTGCTGTACCCCGGTGACATCACGCCTTTGACTCGTGCGCGTTTGTTTCTGGTGATCGACGCGGACGCTTCGCGGCAGTTTCACCAGTTATCTTCTCTTGGTACTTACGGCTATGTATCTCACGGCACACCCCCCGTAGTCCTCGCGTCCCCCCCGCAATGGCCCCCGAAAGCTCCGCGATCGAGTCAAAACGGGAACTTCTTCACTCTGTGTCTCACGAACCCGGTTGGGGGGCTGTTCTCCCTGTGCGGGCGAGAGATTGGAAGCGTCGAAAAGAAGGGTGACAATGAGTTGACGATGAAAATAAAACTTGCGGCGGACGCGGCGGTGGATGGGATTGTCGGTTTGTGTGCGACAGCTGTAGGGACGGGTGCGTTAAATGAACCGTGGCAATGTGCGATACAAGATCCGTTCCTGAAACGAATCACGGCGCACTTTCTGTTGATGCGAGCGCTCATTGCGGCGCATAGCACGACGAGGTTTGCGGATGCCAACGTCTTGTTGGAACAAGCGCCGTCAGCGTTCGCGCCGACAGTGTCGCCCACTTTGCCGAAATCCCTGGACGCGCAACACTGCGCAGTGTACGCCAAAACACTGGTCGAAGCGGCGGGGCTCATGAAGGAGTTCACGTTCACAGTAGATGAGAAAGGAGCGTAGATGGGTTGCTTACAAATTGAAATCTAAATTAAAACAAACGAATTAGTTAAAGGCCTAACTCAACATCAACACTCAACGCACCTCAATCGTACCACGGCCAGGGATTCGATTTCCTGGTACAGTCATCCAGACCGTGGTACTCACACGTTTGCCCCGGGTTCAGCGCGAACCGGCTGGACTCCGGGGTTTCATCCTCCGTGAAGTCCAACAAAAGATGAACCCTCCAACTATCGGCGTCGTTGTTCACCCGGTGCGGGACGTTGTTGTTGATTTCAAAAACGTTCCCCTCCACCAAAGGCACGTCCACGTCCCCCCTGCGATCGACGATCATCACGAACTGCACGTCTGAGTCTTCCGGGACTATTAAAGGGATGTGAATGCGGTGGCCGTTCTTGACCCAGCCGCCCCGGTCGGTGTGCTTCAGTATTTTACTCCCGGGGTTCATACACGCAAACTGTAAACGTATGACGTGTCGCATCGGGTGTGAGAGTCCAAAATGACCTCGCAACACCTTTTCCAAAATAGGAGCTAACAGCGGCTCGTACTTGTCGTACCACGGAAACTTGAAAACGAGCTTGCCGTTGTAATCAGAGAAGATCAAAATGGCGGAATCGACGCCGGGTTTGAACTGGTCCATGTTCCCTTTGCGGCCGCCCAAAGAGGCGTTGTCTTCTTGTGAGGATTTTTGGCAAAAAGTGGGATCGCTTTGAAGTTCGGCTCGCAACGCGTCGATAACCACCGAAGTGTGCTGAATCAACAAGTCAGGGTCTTTGTTGCTCGTCAAGTGTGACTTTTGCCTTAAATCGATCCAAGGCACCCCAGACGGCGCGCTTAGCTCAGGCGCGTGGCCGCGAAGATCAGACCCATGCTCGTCAAGCCCAGTGCTATCACCTAGATGAGGTTTTTCACTAAAGTCCTCCTCGGATTGATCCTCCTCAGACTCACCGTCGCCGCCCCAGCTCGCGACGGGAAAGTACGTGGAGTGCTCGCTGACGTGCGGCGCGGCGACGATGTTGAGAAGTCCTTTGGTTTCCACAGTCGTGCGCCACAGGAACTTCTTTTGAACAAGGTCGAACGCCCCGACCTCCGCGGTTTTTGACGCGTCGTCTCTGTCCTGGCGCCCCCCAAACTCAGCAATCCCAAAATATACCACGTCTTCGATCACAGTGAGACCTTTCATGAATGTCTTGTGCGGGTCAGTCCACAAAGTTTCTAGAGCCCCTCCAGTGTTCAGGAACGACTTATCACCAGCAGCGTTGTCCGGGGGAGTAAATAGACACAAACTTCCCTCGCCCGAGTTCAAAATAATAAACCCATCTTTCCACGGAACCAACCCGTGCGCTTTGTTTCCCACTTCGGAGATTGTCCTTACTCGCTTGTTAGTCTGTAAGTCCAGTAATACTAACTTAGAAGGCCCCAAGTTGTGTAGAAGCGCCCAGACCAAGTGCGGGTTATCCGGATCACCTACCGGCGCCAGCGTGTTGACGTGTTCCTTTGTGGTGATGTCAACGCGGTTGCCGGTTTTTTTCAATGACGGGAATGACAACTCCGTCACGCCGCCGCCGCCGGTGTCTGCTACGAACACCAGGTCCCCGTGCCTCACTGCGTCGTGCGTGAAGTGCGTGGGAATTTCAATCTCATCCACCAGCTCGTTTGTGTTTAGGTCGATTTTTAAAAGAGCCTCGTGCACATCCGTGGGGCGCCAGTTGTGCGGCCTCGAGACGACCCAGATTTCGTCGCCGCTCTCGTCGGCGGGGAACATGCCGTAATACACGCCTCGGCCTTCGTGGATCACGGACGTGGCTCTAGTGTCCACATCAAGCCACATCAACCGGCCGTGCGACGCGAGAATCAACTTACGGCCTGACGAGCTCGTGGACGTGTGTGCGGTGGCGAACGCAGAGTGAACGCTCGCGTGTGCCTTTTTGGAATCTCGCGAGCCGTGCGCAAAGCCTCCGAAAACGTCACTTCCGTGAGATTTTGTGGTGGTGTCGAACACGTGGTTGGCACCGCCCCTTCCGTGGTGCCCACTGTGCTGTTTGAAGTCTTTGCCCCGGCTCACTTCGGACGGTCGGAAGTCACCCCGTCTCGCCCCGGGAAGCGCGTGCGTGGGTAACAGCGATGTCCACGTCCACGTCGCGAACACGAACACCAGGAGCCCGATCACAAACTTGGTGGCCAATTTCATGCGTCGCGACTTGCGCCCATCGCGAAGGTCGTACTTGGACCCCATCGCGTGGACTACGTGCGTCCGTCGCTGTCCCGCAACTGAAACACAGACCGTCACAAAACGCGGGTCCGATACAAACCGAACACACGTAAGCGCGGCGAAGAAATGGATCGCCCCTAAGGTGCCCCGGAGGCCCGAACGACCGACAAGTCATCTCGGTGAAGACATTCTCATAATGTCAAGCCCGTTTAGAGCACATACAAACAGTCACAGTTTTACTGCAAATTCAATGCGTGAATGTAAGACTAAATAAATTCATTTCCTTGGAGGAAAAGAGAAGCTGGGAATTTCAGCGAAAGCGACGCTCATCTCGCGTACGAGAGGCCCGCACCACTGCCAAGCTCTCTCTCTTTCCTGTGCGCTAGGACGCCGCAGCAGACACAACAGAACAACATGGTACGTGACCACTTCGTTATGATGGCAAATCAACGCTCGCGGGTATCCATCTGTGCCCGAGCATGCTCCTGTCTCCCGATCCCGGACCATCACTAACGCTCCGTCCCGCATCCATTCATCTTTCACAGGCTGACACGGAAGAACCTGTCGCGGCCCCCGTGGTGGAGGAAATCAAGCCCCACCTGCCCAACCCCCGCGAGGGCGAGCATGTGTTCGGCGTGGCGCACATCTTCGCGTCGTTCAACGACACGTTTGTGGTGCGTATAGCGAGTAGCGCGGCAGTTCCCGGCGTACCTATACGCTTTTTCCATCGGCAAACCCTAAATGCAACCCGAAATCTTTCGACCATCGGCTGACGACCTACACCCTCCCCCCAATCCCCAACAGCATGTCACGGATCTCTCGGGCAAGGAAACCATCGTCCGCGTGACTGGTACGTACCGAACAGGAAAGCATGGAACCTCTCGGAACGTCGCAGGCGATACAATAGACGCGCGTACGACACATAGAACGAAACCCTGTCGGTGACGAGAGCACCATGAGTCTATACTGACTCTCTCCTCTCTCTCTTTTCTCCCCCTCCAGGTGGTATGAAAGTGAAGGCTGATCGCGACGAGGCGTCCCCCTACGCGGCGATGCTTGCGGCGCAGGACGTGGCGGTGCGGTGCAAGGAGCTCGGTGTGACCGCGCTTCACATCAAGATGCGCGCCACGGGAGGGAACAAGACCAAGTCGCCCGGTCCTGGCGGCCAGTCCGCGCTCAGGGCGCTGTCCCGCTCCGGCCTCAAAATCGGCCGCATCGAGGACGTCACCCCCGTGCCCACGGACTCCACCAGGAAGAAGGGTGGTCGCCGCGGTCGCCGCCTCTAAGTTATTTGTGGTTTTTTATGGTTTGGACGCGCGTGAACTGAATCTAATAGAGATGCATGGCGCGCGAACAGATTGTGGAAACGCGAATAGCGAAGGGCGAAGAGTCTCGCTGTAATACATTGAATAGGCTCACTAAAATTACAACACTTGCGCGTATCACATTATGCCGAACGGCACTGCGACAGGTGCTCCTCCGTTTCCCTTGACCGCCCTCCATGCCCCCGCTCCTAGTGCGGCGACGACGCTGGCTTTGCGCGCCGCGGACTCGAACCGCCGAACTTTGCCTTTTCCAGGCGACGTCATAGGTGATGCCGTGCTGTTGAACTCTACGTTCAAATCCCGAGCGCGCAGACTTCGGGACATGTTCGTGACCTTCTTTGCTTTCTGTGAAGGCGTTTTCGATGAGTGTGTTTTCTCCACAAGCATTGTCTTCGCCTCCGCTAACGCCTGTTTCGCCCCCTCAAGCTCCCGCATCGCTTCGTCCCTTTCGTGTGTCATTTTCTTCAGTCGTACTGTCAACGCATCCAAATCAGTTTCCGTTGCCGCCAGCCGCGCGTCTCGGGAGGCGACTCCGCGAAGCAAGGACTCGTTCTTCGCGGACTCCGCTTCTAAACTTTCTTTCACACGTTTCGTCTCCTCCGTCGCCGCGACGACGCGGCGTTCCAAGTGCTCTAAACGATTATTGGAAGTCTGCAATCGATCTAATGCCTCCGCTGCGTTGGTTTCCGATGTGGACGCCTCCGCGCGTCCCTTGTCCACAGCGTTACGTAACTTATGTGTCGCCTCCGCGTGCGCTGCTTTCAACGCTGCTTCTCGCTTCGCATACTCACTCTCCACGGCAACCGCCTTTGCTTCGGCGTTGTCACGCGCCATGGCTGTTTCCTTAAGCACGGTCGCAGACCGTCTCGCCTCGGTTTCAAGCATGTCTATCGTCTCGCGAGCAGAAACGGAAGCAGCACTTGATTCGCGTCGCAGCCTGGAAACCGCCGCGGCGGATTCCGCGGCATCAGCCTCTGCGCGTTTCACACGTGCGTTGGTTTCACCCGCCTCAGCGCGCGCATCCGCGAGCTCCAGGGCACGCGTGTCGCGCAAACGCCTCGTCTCGTCGCGGGCCTCGCGTAACGACGTCTCAGTGGTGTCGCGCTCCGCCGCGAGTGACACGACGCGCGCCTCGAGCTCAGCGACGCGGTCAATCGCGGGCGCGGACTTGGGAATCTGCTGCGTCTTGGACGGTGCCGCAATTTCAGCCACCGCATCAGCGGGTGCGCGGAGCTTCGCGTTCGCCGCGCGCGCCGCGGCAGCGACAGCCTCTCGGTCCTCTAGGGCAGCGGCGCGTTGAAGCGCCTCCACGTCGTCATCTTCCCAGTACATCGGGGTCTCACGGCTGCCGGGTGAGCGAATGATGTGAGCCTCGGAAACCCCTCGGGGCCTCTTCCCCCCCAAGAAAACGGCCGCGAATCTGAAATGTCAAAATTTCGTGTTTTTTTCAAGTGGACGTTCGCGTACGTTGCTACTCATCAATCAAAGGCAGCCCCCCTCTCCCCGTCGCGTACAAGGAACCGTCGCATTCGACTCTTTTGCTTCTAAGTTCCAACAATTTCAGCTTAGCGAGTTCGGAACCGTCTTCCGCCGCTTTGCAGTATAGCTTCACCGCAAAGCCCATGCTTTCCTCCACGCCATCGCCGCGTTCGTAGCACTCGCCTAAAAATACGCCTGCGTCCAACACGCCGCTCAAAAACGCCTTTCTCCACAGCGTGACCGCGTTTTCGTGTCGCCCCTCGGCCGCCCGCATTAGTCTCAAGTAAAGCTGCGACTGCGCGTCACCTTCTTGTGAATTGACTTCCAACTTGGTCACCAGGGCAACCGCTTGCTCGCACTCGTGCGCAATCGCTTTGCGGAATCAATGCGCCGCGCCGCGTAAGTCGATATCCACGCTTCCTCCCAGCTGATACATTTTTCCAAGGCAAAACTCCGCGTTGCCGTGCTCCAAGCTCGCCAACTTGTGTATTACACGAAGGAATTCGGGTTGATCGAAGTTAACGTCATCCCTTTGGCCTTGATCAATTGCGTACATGAATAGATCATCAATCGCCCCCGCATGAACTTGCAAGGCGTCCGCGTCACCGCCCTCCACAGCCTTGATTATGAAGTCTTACGAGGTCTTGACGTTTTTTGTCACGCCAATTCCGTCAGCGTAGTATAACCCAAGCCTGAATTGAGCGGCAGTGAAGTCTTGCGCAGCGGATTTCTCCAAGTACGACACGCTCTTCTCGTACTCCTTTGTTCTGTGGTAGTGATCGCCGAGAGCATGCTGCGCGCCCGAATGACCTTGCTCTGGAGTTTTTTCCAGCCACTCAACACCAGTCTCGACTTTTTGCACCACATCTCCGCCTCCCGTCGTCTAAAGGACCCCGACACCAGCCTGGTCAGCCGCGTAGCCTTGATCCGCTGTCTTTTTCAAGTACTCGAAGCTACGCGCCTCGTCTTTTTCGACGCTGTCCCCGCTCAGGTACATCTGGGCCACGAGGGCCACGGCGTGTGGTTGATCACCCACTTCGGCACCCCGTTGAAGCCACATAATCGACATCGCATTTTCTTTCTTCATGCCGTCCGATCCGGCAGCGTATGAGGATGCGAGGGATATCATCGCTGTAGAGTTACCAGCCTCCGCGGCGCGTTTGGCAAACTTCGAGGCTTCGTCCTGATTTTTCTCCACGCCTTCCCCGCATATCCGCGTTCAAAAAGGCTTTGCTCACCAACCTCAGGTTGAGCCGCGTTTTGAAGTCAGTGACGTTGGAGAGGAACACGGACGCGAGCTGCTCGTTGGGATCGAAGGCCGCGATATTGGAGTTGACGGGGGCGGTGGTGGTAGGGTTCATACTGGCAGGTGGGGACAGCGCGCGGGGCAAGTGGCGAGACCGCGCCGCAGTCTTTGCTTTTCAAATAACTTCTTTTCCTCGGAAGACCACGAAAATTAACCTCTCTCGTTCCTGTTCGCCACACACGCGCACGCGCGCCATCCAACGTGCGCGATGACCCGTATCGACGACCGCACTCCGTCAAGCCCCGCGGTGAACTTACGGCAGACCATCGAGCAGCTCATCGCAGATGCCGAGACGAGCAAGACCGCGAATCAGGTTCTGGTACGTGCGCTCGCCCGACGCACAGCTGTGCACGAAATACTCACGACTTGGAACACGCGGCTGAACCCCACGCTGACCCTCCACACCACCTCCCTCCCAACACGCAGCGGGCTGAGTTGAACAATGCGTTTGATAAGCTTCGTGCGACGCGCCAGACCTTGGATGCGGAGAAGTCGTTGACCGCGTCGCTCACGGCGAAGCTGTCGACATCCGCGAAGACGTTTCGCGCGATAGGCCAGACTTTCAACGCAGTGCGCCGTGGCGTGGAGAAGGTTTCTGAAACCATGGCCACGGTAGAGTGCCGAGGGAACGGCGAGGAGGGTAAAGATCCTGGCGTGGAAGAGGTCGCGCGCCTCGTTGGCGAGTGCGTGCACCGCGACGCGTTCGCCAAGCGGCGCGCGAACGCGTTGCTCGGGCGCATGAAGCAACTCGCAGGCTCTTTTGCGAAAGAGCGCGCCGAGTCTCACGCGCTCGTCCAATCGCTCCAAACGCAAATCGATGGACGAGAGGAGTATATCGTACACCTGCGTGACCTCGTGGCGCAGAGCGTGTCAGTGGTGTCGATGGGAGTCGACGTCGCAGCAGTACTTGCCGTGTCCACAGGTCCTGACTCGAATGAGAAAAGCAAAGAAAAAAGTACTCTCGACGACTCGGTTCGCGGCGAGCTCGTCGCGCGACTCGCCGCGCACAGGGCTGACTTGTTCCTGGAGCGAACCAAGGCAATGGTCGTAGGGCGTGCTGTTAGGGATTCAGAAACGGAAGCAGAGTCTATGCGCGATACGAGGGATACGAATCAGAATTTGAATATTTCTGAAAGAGACACAAACTTGTGGACGTCGCGGTTTTCTAAAAAAGCAAAACTTCAAAAGGAGGATCCAATTATTGACCAATCCTTCGTCACTCGCTTCGCGGACGACGCCGCTCTCGCGAAGCTGGTCGCTGAGAGGAACGCCGCAAACACACGGGCGGACAGAGCCTCCATACTAGCCACGACGTGCGTCGATACGACATCTAGACTCCTAGACACAAAGAACAAGGAGTACCAGTCGCAAATGCGAAAACGCTTTGCGCAGAGGGAAGCGGCGAAGCGGGAGCGGGACGAGAAAAACAAAGTCGGCGATGAGAAGTTACTTGCTGTGGATGACAAGAAAGTGACAGCTGTCGGTGCCACTCTGGGGCTGTCTTCTGTTCCCGTATCATTACTACCACCGGTCCCGTCAGTTCCTTTGTTTCATGAGCCGCAGAGCAGAACGAGGAGCGGTATCCAAACGACTCCCCAAAAAACTCAAAAGACTGCGACTGCGCAGAAAGAAATCAACTCCCCCCCAAAGCTGAGCCCGCTACGATTGGCGATGCGCGAAGCGAGGAACATGGGGCGCAAAACCGTCAGCGCGTTGAAGAAGAACAGCGGGCTGTTCGAGGACACGGAGAATGTGCCCGCTAACGGGACGGGTGTTAACGGGTGTCAATCCACCAACCAACCCACCAACTCCAGCGACCCGTTCAGCGGCAACTTCAACAGCAGCTGCGAGAGTTAGGCGGAAGAATCGCGGCGATAAAAAAAGAAAAAAAGAAATTGAAACGAATTGAAGCACTTACGATGTCACTACTTTATCTATTCCGTCTACGTATATGTTGTCTCTATGGGTCTCTATGCTGTGTTCGTTTCCGATTGTATTGTTTCGTCACCGCTTCTCAGCTCAACCTCCGCCCTCGCCGCCTTCGCTTCCTCCGCCCTGGTCCTCGCCGCCCATTTGCTCGCAATAAAAGCGTCGATGAAAAGCTGGCTCACGTGCCCTACTATACACGGAATCGCGATGAGCCCGTGCCCCCCCCACTTGTTTTCGTCCAAATAGCTAATCACGGTAACTGCGACGGGAAGGGTCTTTTGCGAGGTCATCAACAGCACTGCTCGGCGTTCTTTCTCAGGTAACTTCAGGATTGGCGTGGTCATGGTCCAGTTCATTGTCAACAAAAGTAAATGAAACCCAATTCCCGCTAACACGATAATGAAGATGTTCAGCCCGCTGGCGCCCACTAATTGCCCTCTACTTTTACTCACGCTCATCCACACGATCGCGATTAACGATGAATTATTCAGCAAGCCGAGTTCGACTTTGTATTTTGTCGTGAAGGCTGGGGCACATGCAATCTTTTCCCTCACAGTCTTGCCAATCGCCATCGGAATGATAATAGAAATGACCAACTTCAAAAGCAACGCCGCCGCCGCTTCGTACATGGCGGATGAGTTTTCCGAATCTGCGTTGCCGTTATCGGGCGCTGAGCTCAACACCGCGTTCAGAATGAAAGGCACCGTGAACACCCCCAACACGTTCGTGG
>MDSY01087869.1_pt1 | contig 34275 bp, 25 predicted proteins | sample 811131 | NCBI WGS metagenome assembly MDSY01 (sample SAMN05326643, study PRJNA326480) | marine metagenome | isolation source: seawater | place: Atlantic Ocean: South West | collected 2010 | reverse complement strand
TAGAGGAGTATCAGGGCAAAGATCATCTTCATTTAAAACACCGTCTAAATCGCCATCTTTCTGAATTAAAGAACATCCATTATCATCAACTGATTCTCCAATTACAGTTCCTGGACATTGGTCTTCAACGTCTTCGATTCCATCTAAGTCTTGATCTGTTTGAACTCGAGTACATCCATTTTTGTCAACTCTAACGTTGGCTTTTGATCCTGGGCATTGGTCATCAGCATTGAGTACCCCATCAAGGTCTTCATCGATTTGTATTTTAGCACATCCATTTCCATTTACTTCAGAATCTTTTTCTGTTTCTGGACACTCATCATTTTCATTTAAAACTCCATCTTCGTCAACATCGTTCTGTAATTTAGAGCATCCTTTTATGTCAACGTCTAAACCGTTTGGTGTTTCAGGACATACATCAATTCTATTAATTACTCCGTCATTGTCATTATCCTTTTGACCATAACTACATCCATTATTATCTACAGTTTCTCCTCCAGGAGTTTGAGGACATTTATCTAATTCATCAATCACTTCATCGTTGTCTTCATCTAATATTAATACAATGGAATTATTATTATAAAATGTAGAAGTTGAATTACCAGCAACATCAAATATTGAATTTGCTAATTGAATTGTAAGTAATTGCATATTTTCAGGTTTACCATTAAGTTTAAACTCTATTTTAATTTCTTTTTCCGTTTGCTCTACACTAATTGGAGTGCTACTTGTTAAAGTGGTGGAACCTTGAGTTGATAAACTAAAATAGTTTTTATCTAGTAGAGAAGTAGATGTTGCGCTTGTTAAAGGAATTTCATTAAACTTTAATTTAATAATAGAATCGTTTACCATCGAAATCTCCTCTATATAAGGAATAATATTATCTACAGTGTAAGCAATTGAAGTTTGCGAAGAAACAATTGAAGTATTTCCTGCTAAATCATAGCCACTAACTCCTATTGTGATTATTTTATTTACATCTGAAGGAACTGCCCAAGAATATTGCCAAAAGTATATTGAATTAGATGTACTTGATGCAGTCATTGTTTGACTACTTTGATCAGTAATTGTCAATACTGGTGGAGAAATTAATACATCAGATGAGGATGCAGTAAATATAATATTTTGATTTCCTTTAATAATGGCATCAGATATACTGGCTGATAAAAATATGCTTGGTTTTGTAGTATCTATTAGTTGAATTGTATTAGTAGTTTGGACTGAATTTAAAGAATTGTAATCAGAATCAAAGAGTGTATTTGTAACAATTCCAATTGTTACAACTTCTTGACCTGAGACTTCTCCTGACAGAGGAAGTTCAATTAAATAACTATACTGATTGGTGTGGGATATAGATACTGGTATTGAAGAAGTTAAACTTGCAGTTCCTCCAGTTATTGATAAATTAAAACCATTTAAATTAAGTCCATTCGACATGTTTGAATAATTCCCGTTTACCCATTTCCAACCTCCCGATGGTTCACTATAATTGGAATCATTCAAATCTTGATAAAGACCCATCCACAAATCACCGGAGGTATTATTTTTAACAAAATCTGTTTCTTCAGATGAATCTATAATAGCCAGATAAGCATTAGTACTCGAAGCAGCTGCAGATGCTTCGCTCCAGGTTGATTTTGAGTGACTTTTAAAGTAACTGTGACCATTAAAATAACCTATATTGTCATAACCATTAATCGAACCAATGATTTTATTTGATTCAATTAAATTATAAAAATTATTTCCAAAGTGATCATTCCACTTTCCATTGTCTAAGAAAATTCCTAAATGTTCTTCTTGAGAATTATAATTATTTGGTTCTCCTCCATTCCAATTTGAAAAAGTATTTAATTCCTTTGAAAAAGTTACGAGAACTTTAGAATTAGTTGTTGATAAAGTAGTGGAAGTGATTTGCGATGTCTCTTTGGAATTTAAAGTAAAGGTTGACGTTGAAGCAGCAACAGTATTTCCAACGATATCAAATAATGAATTTGAATTCAAATTAACACTCAAAATCTCCTGACCATTAGCAATTCCCTGAAGTGGTAATGTAAGATTAACTATTTTATTTTCAGAAAACATAACACTTGAAGGGTTGGAAGATGATAAAGTTGCATTTCCTCCAGAGATAGTCAATCCAAAATCATTAATGCTTACATCAACAGGATTGTAGAATACTTTTAAAATACCGTTAGTGGTTGTTGAACTCCAACCAGGATATCCAATGAAATAAAAGTACAGGGTATTTATTCCGTTATAATTGAAGTCTTGATATGCAGTTGAGTTTGAAGCAGTAAAACTTTGAACACTATGAGTTAATTTAGCTTTATCGATGAAAGTACTATTAAGTTTAATGGTTGCATTTAAGTTTGATCCTCCCCATCCTTGATCCACGGCATTAAAACTAAATTCTGTTCTAGTGATTACATATCCATCTGGTACATTTAGATCAAAATCATGAGTCCAGGGAGCCCAACTTGAGGTATTTGTTTGCTTAGTCGGAATACTAAAAGTTGTATAGCTTGCCGTAGAGCTATTGTATTGAGTATTTGCCCCCCCCACAACGCTTTCATTAAAAATTATTCCAACATTAGTATTTTCATTATTTAATTGAGATAAAGTTATATAGGGAGCAACATTATCATTTAAGTTTATGAAATAGGTGTTGTCAGAGTAAGATGAAATATTACCGACTAAATCATAAATTGGATAAGATAAAGTATTATTGACATATATTTTTTCACTTCCAGATGGATTTCCATTTATATCAACCCCAAGATAATAGATTGTTGAACCACTTGACGTTATTGAACTAGGAGTAGTACTATTAAGAGATGCTGTACCACCCTGAATACTTAGAGAGAAATTAGAAGCAGTTAAAGTGTCGGTTCCAAGACTTGAGCTAAATGATTTATAAGCTGACTCACTAAAGGTAACTTTAATCTTACCTGTACTTGAATTATAGATTATATCTGAAATTAAAGGAGATTCTCTGTCAACTAATATTTCTAGATTATCTGTCCCAATGTAAGATTCACCTAATGTACTCGATCCTGAAACAGTTATTGAAACTGAAGATATAGAGGAAGTAACAGTATTAGTATTGAAAGAATAATACCAAGACAAACTAGAGGTACTTGACATAATTTGATTAGATAATACTCCTCCTGAAATACTTATTGTTGGTGAGGCAGACATTCCTCGTGAAAATTGAGCATTAATTATAATTGTTTCAGATGAACTTGCACTACTATATCTTAATGGTGGAAGATCGTGAGATAAAGTTACCGATAGACAATTACCCCAAATTGGCTTGTTTGAATTTGAAAGAGCAGACCCAGAAGCAAAATCAGTTGGTTCAGATGAAATATTCGAAACACACCAAGTAGATAAATCTTGATCAAATGAAGACGCACCATTAAACATTCCTGGCATTCCTGTTACGTTTGAGGTATTCCAATTACCTATATTTTTATTGAAACTACTGTTTTTAAACATATAGCTCATATTTATCATCGAAGATGTATTCCAACTCCCAATATCTTGATTAAAGGGAGTGCCATAAAACATCCCTTCCATATTAGTTACCGAGGATACATTCCATGAACCAATATCTTGATTAAAAGCAGATGCAGAATCAAAAGTAGATTGCATGTTTATAACTGAAGAGGTATCCCAAGTTCCAATATCTTGATTAAATGAGGAAGCTGCATGGAACATAGATGTCATTAACGTAACGCCAGATGTGCCCCAAGAACTAATGTTTTGATTAAAAGAAGAAGCATTATGAAACATTTGTTGCATAGTTGTCACATTTGATGTATCCCAATGAGAAATATCTTGATTAAAACTTGTTTTATCTTTCAGAAGCAAACTCATATTTGAAACCTTAGATGTACAAACGCAAGTTAAGTCTCCATCATTTGCTACTCTAGATCTCAGAGACTGTTCATCGACTACAATATAAGTTGTTCCATTAATTATTGTTGTATCAGACACGTTAGCAGAATCACATTTAATAGTTGTTTCATTATTATCTAAGTAAATTTGAGAAATTGAAAAAGTTATACTGGCTGAACCAGAATAAATATTCCCGGATAAATCAGTTCCTGACACTGTTGCTGTGACTATTGTATTAGTTGATGAAGGTACAGTCCAATTATACAGCCAGTTTCCTGTACCTGATGATGTTGGAGTTATGAATGTTTTAAATAAATAATCCCAACTCGAATTATTACTACCACGACCCCCTGAGTAGGGATTATTGGTACTTAAACTCAAGAAACCAACATTCTGGTTTCCATCTGTAAGGGTGAGTCTCATTGTAAAGATTTCATCCACTGTGGCAGTAACATTTGCACTAGTTAAATTAAAATAGATATATTCACCACTTATATAATTACCGCTAGAATCTCTATATGAGGGAGTTTGAAGGTTTTGACTTGATGCAACTAATGTTCCAGATGTTCCCTCACCTCTGTAAACTTTTAAAGAAATTGGTTGTGGAGCTCCATTTACAACTGGATTTGCCATTCTCCATGCTACCTTAGAGAGAATTCCGGTTTGGCTAACTGTAAATGATTGCCATTGATCAGTTCCTCCGGCACCAGATCCACTGGTTGAATTAAATTGATTTAAGGCTTCCAAACCATAGGTTGAAGGGGTCATTTCTATTGTAGTTTGAGAAATTGTACTAAAAATAATACTGGGCGTAGAACTCATTGACTCACTAAAGTTAGCGGTGATAACTACATTATCTCCAAAATTAACTTTGTTTTCATGAGAATTACTTTCAAATGATAAAATTTGTGGAGCTGTATTATCATTTTGCCCATAATTTTTTTGACTTATTAATCCAAAGAAAATTATGTTAATTAGAAATAGATTTTTGAATATTATTTTCAAATAAATAAATTTTGTCATATTCAAAAATACGAAATAATTGATTCATAAATCGTTATACATCATAGATTTAGTTAGAATAAAAGAGTTTGATTTTTTTTTAATAGCTTTATAAAACCAAAATTTTATTATGAAAAAATTATTTACTGTATTTACATTTTTTATTCTAGGCTTAACAACTGTTTTTTCTCAAGCTGCAGAAGGTCCTTTTAAACAATTAATAATAAGGGGTGTAACCTTAATTAATGGCAACGGAGCTCCACCTATGGGACCAGTAGATGTAGTAGTTGAGCAGAATATTATTACAGAAGTTAGTGTTGTTGGTTATCCCGGAGTTACTATAAATGAAAAACGTCGTCCCACTTTGATGGAAGGTGGAAAAGAAATCAATGCTGAAGGAATGTATTTACTTCCCGGATTTATTGATATGCACGGACATATTGGAGGTACTGACCAAGGTGCCGATTGGGATTATGTTTTTAAATTATGGCTAGCTCATGGAGTTACCACTGTTCGAGAACCCAGTGGAAGAAGCAGAGATTGGGCTTTAGACCTTAAGAGAAGAAGTGAAAAAAATGAAATTATAGCACCACGTATTATTCAGTTTACGGGTTTTGGAGCTGGTTCTAAAACTCCAATTGTTACTGAAGATCAAGCAATAGAATGGGTGCGTCAAAATGCAAAAGCAGGTTCAGATGGAATTAAATTCTTTGGAGCCGCTCCCGAAATTATGGAAGCTGCACTTAGCGAAAATAACAAATTAGGTTTAGGTTCAGCTAGTCATCATGCTCAATTAAGTGTTGCTCGATGGAATGTTTTGCATTCTGCCCGAGCAGGATTAACATCAATGGAGCACTGGTATGGTTTGCCTGAAGCTCTTTTTGAAGATCGTACTGTTCAAGATTATCCATTGGACTATAACTATCAAAATGAGCAACATCGTTTTGAGCAAGCAGGTAATTTATGGCAACAAGCAGCTAAACCTTATTCTGAACATTGGGATCGTGTAATGGAAGAATTGTTAGCGCTTGACTTTACATTAGATCCAACGTTTAATATTTATGAAGCAAGTCGCGACTTACACCGTGCTCGAAGATCTGAATGGCACGAGGATTATACTTTACCAAGTCTTTGGCGTTTTTATCAACCCAGCAAAATTTCTCACGGTTCCTACTGGCATTTTTGGGGGACAGAGCAGGAAGTGGCCTGGAAAGAGAATTTTAATTTATGGATGACTTTTGTAAACGAATATAAAAACAGAGGTGGTCGTGTTACTACAGGTTCTGATTCTGGTTTTATTTTTCAACTATATGGATTTGCTTATGTGAGAGAATTAGAATTACTTCGAGAAGCTGGATTTCATCCTCTTGAAGTCATAAGATCTGCAACCCTCAGTGGAGCAGAAGCACTTAAAATGGATGATCAAATAGGATCTATAGAAGTTGGTAAGCTAGCTGATATGGTTTTGGTGGATTCAAACCCTCTTGAGAATTTAAAAGTCTTATATGGTACAGGAGCAATTAAGCTTACGAAGGACAATGAAGTTGTTCGTGTCGGAGGTGTTCAGTTTACTATAAGTAACGGAGTTGTCTACAATGCAAAAGTTTTACTTAAAGAGGTCAAGGATATGGTTGATAAAGCAAAAAAAGAAGAAAACTTTATTCTTAAACAACCGGGAATCAAATAAACATACCTGTTTAATTTATTTCGAAAATTTTCTTACTATTCTAAAAAAATAAGAATACACTTATTGTCACTTTACCTTGGTATGATTATTTAATTGATATTTTTTAATCATTAATGCCAATAAGGGTTCAATTTCATATTCTTCATTCATAAGCATTGCCAGTATCATCCCATCAAGACTATTTAGTAAAAGTTCTGCCTCTAACTTTGCTTTTGTAAACCTAAGTTCTCTAAAGGCTTCGATGACTTTTTCTTTTAGTAAATTAGATAAGCCATAGTCATTTTTTTTATTTTCAAATTTTTTAGTAAAAATTAATTTCCATAAAGGATAATCAGTTATAGGAATTTTTGTCAAACTTATAATTGTTAAATATAAAATATCTTTTGGATTTGATGCATGAATAATATCTTCAGTAATTTCTTTTAACTTTTCAGTAGCCACTTCCATCAAAGCATCAACTAATCCATCTTTATTCTGATAGTGTCTAAATATTAAACCTTCTGATACTCCAGCTATATTAGCAATAGATTTTGTAGAAGTTCCGGCTATCCCTTTCTTTGAAAATAATATTAAAGAAGATTTAAGAATAAGTTGTTTACGATTCATATAAGTGATTAATCACTTATAAATATACAGTTTTATATTTTTTAACAATAATTATCAATAAAAAAAATCAGCTTTAGCCGTTTAAAATTTAAAAAGTATTATCTAGTATTTATTTAACTTAGCATATCTGTTCAAATGATAGGAATAATCTCCAAATAAGCGTTGTAATACGCGTGCTCTTTTAAAGTAGAAGCCAATATCTACGTCATCAGTTACTCCGATCCCCCCGTGCATCTGTATTGCTTCATTGGTAACTAATTTAATGGTTTTCCCCAGTTTTGCTTTAGACAAACTTGCAAGTTGACTGAGATCTTCAGAATTATCATCTAAAGCTTGTAGTGCTTTTATTACAATACTCTTACATAATTCAATTTCAGAAAACATAATGGCTGCTCTGTGCTGTAAAGCCTGGTATGTTCCAATACGTTTTCCAAATTGTTCACGTTCCTTTAAATAATCTACAGTTTGAGAAAAGACCTCCTTTACCATTCCTAACATCTCTGAAGAAATAAATATTGAAGCAGTATTTAATATTCTATCTAAGATGTCAGCTCCCTCTCCAGGTAAATTTATTCGACTAGTTGCATCTACTTTAACCTTATCTATAATAATTGATGTGTAAGTACCTGCATCAAGTAAAATGTCGGTTGTTATAGTTATACCGGATGCTTTAGCATCGACTATGAATAAGTTTATTTCACCATCTGTTGTTTTGGCAACTACTATAAATGAATCTGCAGAGGATCCGTCAATTATCATTGTTTTTTTTCCAGAAAGTATGTAATGATTTCCATTTTCTTGAGCGGTTGTTTCTATAAAATTTGGATCAAAGTGTTTATTCTCATCCAGTGCAAATGCAATACGTTTAGAACCATCCATTAATTTAGGTAGCCAATCTGTCTTTAAATTATTATTTTTAGAATAAGTAAGAGTGGTTGCACCTAGAACTATAGATGAGAAAAGCGGAGCCTTTGTAAGATTCTTTCCCATTTCTTCTAATACTAGACCAAGTCCTACACTTCCAAATTCAAGACCATCAAACTCTTCAGGTATGGTTAAAGCTGTCCAGCCCATTTCAACTATTTTAGTCCATAAAACTTCATCAAATGTTATATAATTATTATCTCTTAATTCTCTAAATTTCTCAATTGGAGAATTTATCGCTAAAAACTCTGTTGCAGAATCTTTAAGTAATTTTTGTTCTTCTGTTATTATAAGTGCCATAGAATTTTTATTATGAGGGTAAGTTTAAAATGCGTTTAGAAATAATTCCGAGCTGAACTTCAGATGTACCACCTTCGATAGTATTTCCTTTAGATCTACAAAACTTGCGAACCATAGATACAGCATCTTTGTTTTCACTTTCCCATAAAAGTCCATCAGATCCATTAATCGCCGAAAGTAATTCCATTCGCGCTACGTTCTGTTCTGTCCCATAATATTTAAAAAAAGAAGACAATGCACCTGCATTTACTCCTGTTTTAGCTTCATCTGTAATTCGTTGAATGGTCATTTCAAAAATAGCATCATTCATCTCTATATGAGCTATTTCCGCTCTTATTATTGAATCGGAAAGAATACCATCTTTAGAAGGCATATTCTCTAAAGCGATTTCATGCACAGCTTTTCTAGTATCGGTTTCTCCAACTCCACCAATCATCTGTCTTTCGTGGGTTAATAGATATTTTGCAATTGTCCATCCATCATTTAATGTTCCTATAAGATTCTCTTTAGGAACTTTAACACCATCAAAAAATGTTTCGCAGAAAGGAGATTTTCCACTAATTAATTTAATAGGTCGTGTACTGACTCCCTCAGATTTCATATCTATTAGTAGGAAGCTAATTCCATTATGCTTGGTAGCTTCAAAATCTGTTCTAACTAAACAAAAAATCCAATCTGATTTATCTGCATATGAAGTCCATACTTTTGAACCATTCACTAAATAATGATCACCTTTATCTTCAGCTTTAGTTTGTAAACCAGCTAAATCACTTCCAGCATTAGGTTCACTATAACCTTGACACCACCAAGTTTTTCCATAGGTTATATCTGGTAAGAATCTCATTTTTTGTTCTTCAGTAGCAAACTTATGAAGTGCGGGACCAAGCATAGAAATTCCAAAACTAAATAGAGGTTTTCTACATCCAATCCGTGTCATTTCTTGAGTTAAAATATTATTTTGTTCAATAGATAAACCACCCCCACCATATTTAGTATCCCAATAAGGAACAATCCATTTTTTTTCAAGCATTTTTTCAAACCATTTTTTTTGATCCTCACTTGAAAAAATTGAATTGCGCCCACCCCAATATAAATCTCCAAACTCTTTAGCAGGAGTTCTCATACTTGTTGGACAATTTTCCTCTAGCCATGCTCTGGTGTCTGATCTAAATTCTTTTAGATCAATTACTGTATTAGTTTCCATGCTCTTGTATTGATTTTTTTAATTCTCTATTTTCCTATAAAATTAGCTTTCCTTTTCTCTACAAAAGCAGCTACACCCTCAACTAAATCATAACTTTCAAAAGCAGCAATTTGTTTTTCAGCTTCATATGCAATGGAATCATTTAAATTGTTATCCATAGCATGAATTAAATCTTCTTTTGTAATTCCAATAGCAATGCTTGCTTTAGCTGCTAGTTTTTTAGCCCATTCAACTGCCGATTCTAAAAGTTGATTCTCCTCAACAATTTTATTTGTTAATCCAAGATTTAAACATTCTTCAGCTTTTACTTTTCTGCCTTCTGCCGCTATTTCAAACGCTTTAGAATATCCAACTTGACGAGTCAATAGCCAGCTTGCTCCCCCGTCAGGACCTAATCCAATATTTACAAAGGCATACAAAATTCCGCTTTTAGGTGACATTACTCGAAGATCACAAGCCAAAGCAATAGAAGCTCCAACTCCTGCTGCAGTTCCGTTTATTGCTCCAATAATTGGTTTTCTTAAAGTCTGAAAATTTCTTAATAAAGCCTGATATACAGTTGTAATGTATTCTCTAGAATCCTCAGGGGTAGCAATGCCAAAAGTATCCATATCTGCTCCAGCACTAAATCCTTTTCCAGCTCCAGTTATAACTACAGCTCGAATCTGATTATCATTTCTGATCTCACTTATTATCTCATTCAGCCTATTAATTAGCTCATGAGTAACTGCATTATACCGTGTGGGTCGATTTAATGTTATTATAGCAACATTATCTTGTTTTTTTAATAATACAGTTTTTGAAACTTTTGGCTTATTGGTTACTTCAATAACTGCTTCTTGTTCTTTTTTGACCGGACTGCCATATGCTATAGCAATAAACTCGGCTACACAGGCTGGTTTATCTTCATCCTTTAATTCAAAAACAATTCCCATTTTATATTTAACCCCTCCAGTAATTTCTAAACATTCTATTAGTGAAACTCTACCACGAAAAAAACTTCCAGACTTTGTTGCATTTGGAAAACGTACTTTATCTAAACCATAATTAACACCCATAGCCACATTTTCTATAGAAAACGTATCATAACTAATTTTTGAGGCCATAGAAAGCACTAAAAATCCATGAGCAATTGTTTTTTTATAAGGCGAAAGTTTAGCAGTTCGTTCAGCGTCGAGATGTATCCACTGAAAATCTTCTGTGGCATCTGCAAATGTATTGATCCTTTTTTGAGTCATTGGCATCCACTCGGAAAGCCCTAGTTCTTTACCTACATAATCTTTTAACTCACTTATATTATTCAAGCGGGTTGCATAGGCTGTGTTAGTTGGTTGTTCCATATTTATTTTTTAAGTTAACATGTGCCCTCCATCGGCATTCATAACAGCACCGGTTGTGTATGAAGAAGCTTCTGAAGCTAAATAAACGGCTAAACCTGCAATTTCTGAAGGGTCTGCAGCTCTTTGAAGAGGAAGATGGTTTTCTACCTTTTTCATTAAAAGATCATTACTCCATAAAGCTTTACTAAACTTGGTTTTAATTAAACCAGGACAGATTGCATTAGAACGAATTCCAAACTTACCCCATTCACTAGCTTGGGATTGAGTTAACATTATTAATGCTGACTTACTTACCCCATAAAGCCCTAAACCTAGGCTAGGTTTCAATCCTTCAACCGAGGCAATATTGATAATACTGCCATTCTTTTTTTCTTTCATAAAGGGAAAACAAAGTTTAGCAAGCGAAAAGCAGGCTTTTACATTAATTTCCATAATTTTATCAAAGACATTATTTTTAATTCCTTCTAAGGGAGAAAATACAGGATTGGTAGCTGCATTGTTAACTAGTATATCAACACCTCCGTATAGTTTTATTGTTTTTTGTATTAGTTCTTGTCTTTGATCTTCCTCTCCTACATGACATGCAATTCCTGTTGCTTCGTATCCTTTAAATTTAAATTCTTTAACTACTGCGTCTACTGCTTCTTGAGAGCGACTACTAAAAATAACTTTAGCTCCATATTCGACAAAGGCTTCTGCAATTGCTTTACCAATTCCTTTACTAGAACCAGTAACAACAGCAACCTTTCCTTTTAGGTCAAATAAATTTTTTATACTCATAATTACATTGGCATAGCGCCACCATTAGCATGAAGTGTTATTCCGTTAATAAATCCAGCTTGTTTTGAGGCAAGGTACAAGTAGGCATATCCCATGTCCTCTGCAGTTCCTATTCTAGAAACAGGTATCATCGCTATTCCAGCTTTAACAACCTCTTCAGGCATACTAGAAGTCATTTCTGTTTCTATAAACCCAGGAGCTATTGCATTTGCTGTAATTCCATAACGTCCAACCTCACGGCAAAGTGCGCGTGTAAATCCAGCTACACCAGCTTTTGAAGCAGAATAATTAGTCTGTCCAAATGCTCCAGCAAATCCATTAATCGATGATGCAGATATGATTCTACCGTAACGTGCTTCACGCATGTGTGGGAGAACTGCTTGAGTTGTTTTGAATAAAGAACTTAAATTAACATTGATTACTGCATCCCATTCATCTTGAGTCATTTTAAGGAATGACTTATCACGCAGAATCCCTGCGTTATTAATTAAAATATCAATTTTACTTTGTGTACCAATTATTTCTAGAACTGCTGAGTCAACTGCTTCACGATCTGTAATATCAACTTTTTGAAAGAATATCTTACCTCCATCAGCACTTAATTTTGCTGCTGTTTCTTCACCTGATTCTCTAACATCCCATAATGCTACAGTTGCTCCTGCATCACAAAATACTTTACAAATTCCTTCTCCAATTCCTTGTGCTCCTCCAGTAATGATGGCTACTTGTCCTTCTAAACTAATCATTTGTTTCTTTTTTTAATGTATAAATCCCTATTCTTGTCTCTTTTAGACTTCCTAAATAGATTTTGTCGTCCACTTGAAGTACACTGGTTATATAATCAAAACCACCTTTTGGATCTTGTAAATTATATTTTAATTTTCCATCAATATCAAAACCCAATACCATTGAATATGGTTTTGGAACAGCTGATTCAATAATTGATCTTGGTAAGCGTAATAGTATAGACCTAATAAAAGGTTGATTGGTAAGTGGTTCTAATTCAATTGCCCGTTGACTGGGAATTGCAACCCAAAAAATATTATTAGAAAATGTAATGTTGTCAGGATATCCAGGTAGTTTATTATTAAAAAGTTCAGTTGTTCCTTTTTTCTCTCCCTTAATCCAATATTTGTTTATTTGCACTCCAAAGGTTTCATTAATTAAAATAAACTCCTCATTCGAATCAAGAGCAACTCCATTTGCAAAAAATAAATTATCTAATACAATCGATGACTCCCCGGTATTAATATCATAAGAGATGATTCTACCTGTAGCGCGTTGTTCCCAAAATTCATTTTCAACCTCTGTAGCATTTCTTTGGGTTGCATCAGAAAAATAGATAATACCTTCTTTTGTAATTGCAAGATCATCTGCAAATAGAATTGGAGTTTCATCAATTTCATTTAACAAAGTTTTTATTTCACCCAAACTATCGAGTGCAATTAAACCCTTGACCTGGTCAGCGATTACTAACATTCCGTTTGGAGCAAACTTCATTCCTAACGGCCTCCCGCCTGTATTACCAATTATTTTTTTATTTGATATTAATGAGTCAAATTTAATAATATCTCCATTTTCAAGACCGCTGTAAAAATAACCAAAGCTGTCTCTAGCGATTGATTCTGGTCCTATACCATCGACTTCTCTAAAGTCAATTTCAGCCAGTTCGTTGTTTTTTTTAAAATCACCTTCCATCCCAGGATAAGGGGGTGAAATACGAGCTATAGGCTCTAATTCGATAGGGTAGAAGAAGAGATAAACTATTCCTATAAAAAATACAGTTCCAGTTAGTTTAATAATACGTTTCATAATTAATGTTTTTATTTCATAAATGACATTATAGAATTGTATAATTCCATCCGATCTCCTGATAAATGCTCTAATCCATCTACTGGAAGTGTAACTCCGCTAATGTAACTCGATAAAGGACTGGATAAAAATAAAACAGCATTCGAAATGTCTTCGGAAGAACCAAAACGTTTCATTAAATTCTTTTGTTCACTTTCTTTAAGAAATTTCTGTATTTGTTCAGGGTAATTTTCTAAACCTGAAGTTGCTATAGTTCCTGGTGCGACAGCATTTACTCGAATATTGTGTGCCGCCCATTCTTGACCTAAACTTTTAGTTAAATTTTCAACACCAGCTCTTGCAGCTCCTGTATGAGCCATTCCTGGAAATCCTCGCTGTACATTTGCTGTAATATTAATTATCGTCCCACTTTCTTGAGGAATAAAAAAAGTGTTTGCCATATGTTGACTGATGTAGAAAGTCCCATTAAGATTATTGTTTATGACGGCTGCCCAACCTTTTTGAGCGATTATATTTGATGGTGCTGGAAATTGTCCTCCGGCATTGTTTACCAAAATATCCAGGCCTCCAATGTTTTCTTGAATCATTTCACCTAATTTTTTAATATCTTCAGGCTCCCTAATGTCACATGCTTTAGCAAAACAAGTTCCAAAATCTTTAAGATTTTTTGCAGCAGTAATTAAAGACTTTTCTTTTCGAGAAGCGATAACTACTTTTGCACCCAGTTTTAGAAATGATTTAGCAATTTCAAAACCAATTCCACTACGACCACCCGTTACCAGTACTTTTTTACCTTTAAATAAATCCTTTGCGTACATTATATATCAATATGGTATAAATCCGATTTTAGCTTATTTTAAAATATATAATCCCGTCTTTCTAGTTTTGAAAGAAATTAATGATTTATAGTTAATTAAATTTCATAGCGTTTACGCTATTGTTTTTAGTTACCCAGCTTCCATACCGCCATCCAAGACTAATGAATGTCCATTCAAATAAGAAGAATCATCTGAAAGCATGAACTTAATAGCATTTGCAACTTCTTCAGGTTTCCCAAGTCTTTTGAGTGCTACACGATGTTCTGTAACAAAATCCAATAGTGGTTTAGGGACAGAATTAATAATGTCAGTTTCTATAAAAGAAGGACAAATAGCGTTTACACGTATATTGTGAGCTCCATATTCTAGAGCTGCTGTTTTTGTAAGTCCAATTACCCCATGTTTAGAAGCAGAATACGGGCTTCCAAGTGGAACACCTTTTTTCCCTGCCAGTGAAGCAACATTAACAATATTCCCTCCACCTTGAGTTAATAATATTTTAATTTGGAATTTAAGACAATAAAAAACGCTATTTAAATTAACGTTTATTGTTCTATCCCATTCTTCATATTCTGTTTCATGCAGTGGAGCAAATTTGCAACTGATACCTGCATTATTAACGAAAGCATGAATTTTTTTTTCGTCTTTAATGGCTTGCATTAATACAGACTCAATTTGTTTTTTGTTAGATACATCAAGAAGGTAGGTACTTGCACTTCCACCAGTATCTTCAATTAACTTTTTTGTTTCAGCTAGAGCAACTGAATCAATGTCAGTCAAAATAGTTTTATAACCAGAGGATGAAAGAGCAACAGCAGTTGCTCTTCCTAATCCTTTGGCAGCACCAGTAATGAATGCTTTTTTATCTTTCATATCAGCTTAAAGACTAATAATTAAAGATCAAATGTTATTTTTCCAATTATTCTTCTTCCAATTATAGGCATATTATTAAACGCTCTATATTTCTGATCAAATAAATTTGAAGCAGTGATATCAAATTTTAAGTTATCACTTAAATAAAAACCATAGTTTGCATCAACTAAGTTTTTTTCTTGGACAGGTACTCTTGCAGTACCGCCTCCGAAATCTCCTTGATTTGATTGGAATGCGTCATCATGTTGGAAACTAATACTTCCGTATCTACTGCCTTTACTAAACATAATACCAGCTCTATATTTAAATTGCGGTGTATTTAACTTAGTCGCGAAAGGTAAGTTATCATCATCACTTTCCCCAGGAGTCCACTCAGTTTGACTCAGATAGGTTCCATTACCCCATAAAGTGAAATTATTATTAATAAAATATTCAAATCCTAAATCTATTCCGTAATGGCTTCTTTTAGCATCTGCGAATTTTCTATAACCAAAAGGGATGTGTGTTACATCACCTGCAGGTACTTGTTCAGATTCAATAGTTCCAAAAACTGGAAATAGTGGTGCAGCTTGACCTATAAATCCTGCTGTACCTGCAGCAACACCAAGTGAAGCCGCAGCTAAACCTCCTACACCTGTTGCAACATTACCAATTACACTTGCTAAAGCAGGGAGGCCTAGTGATGGAGCCCCAAGGAAAAAGGCAGTAGGAGCCTGGCCATTTGCAACAGCTAAATCTTGATATGCAGTGGTTAAAGCGCTAGTAATAGCACCTAAAGCACTAGCACCAACTTGGGCACCAATACCATTAGCCCATGTAACAGCATCAGCATCAGTATCTAACCCAGAAAGAGCAAATGTTGGACCTATTGCAGTAAATTGTGTAAATCCTTTTACTTCATAAGTATAAAAATCAACCATTAATTTAAATTTATCACCTATAAATCCATTATATCCAACTTCAAAAGAATTGATAGTAGCTAATTCTGATTTTCCTGCACCAACAGGGGTACCACTCATTGGAGTACCATCCTGAAGATTGTAGGGCGTTAATGTACCAAATGATCCATTAGGAGTTGTTGCCCCCAAGGCATTTGTGAAAATATTAAAGAAATCTAAGCTAGGGGATCCAATTGCTCCAAGTGTAGGATTTAAAAGAGCTTCTAAGCCACCCAAACCAGCTAAACGTGGATCAGTATTGTAAGCATTAAGAGCTCCTGGAACAAGTAGAGGATTTGCAACTAATGCACCATATAAATAAGAATTGGGAATTGAGGTCGAGCCTTGAGCAAGTGGTGCATTATTAAAACCAGGTAATATAATAGGAGCATTAGGAGCAAAAGTTATCGCGTTTGATTCTCCATACAACCAAGCATCATATTGTCCAGGAATTATTTGGCTTACAGGAAAGTCAATAAAGTTTTGAAGAGCACTTGAAGCAGCTGTAGAGCTGTTGAAAGTTACTCTAAAAGTATTTTTATCATTTGCCTTATATACTAATGCAATTCTTGGAGATATTCCATCGTCATCTAGAAGATTAAAAGTATCATATCGCAAAGCGTATGTTAAATCAAGTTTTTCTGAAAGCTTAGAAGTACCTTGTCCATATAGACCTGTAATAATGTAATCATCATCATCATCATTTCGTCCATAAAGTGTATTATCAGAATTTCCTTGAATATTTCTGTGATCAAGACCAACGGTAAAGTTTGTATCAAAAAAACTTGGAATATCAAAATTATATTGAACTTGAGCATCTAAAGAGTTTCTCTGTGCTATTTGTCGGAAACCAGAGTTGTATAAGAAAGTTGGGTTGTTTTTGTCTCCACCATCATTATAATTGTAAAATACTTGAGCAAACAAACCTCCAGATTGAACACGAGCTTGAGCCCAATAATCTTGTCCATCTTGGTAACCTGCACCTTGTGAGTTAAAAAACAAACCTCCTCCTTTAGCATATCCACCCGATAAGAAAGCATTAGTTGTATTATTTGGGCGAAATTCAAGGTGAGCATTAACAGACATGTTACTATACTCAGTTGCTAGAGGATTTCCGTCATTATTATCATCTAGTTGAGCAAATGATTTAACAACACCGTCATTTTTAGTTGTATCCATATATCCTCCGGGAGTAACAAAAGGTTGAAAAATTGTTGTAGCTAATCCATCAACATAATTAGCTCCAGTTATTGGATCTGTTTCAGTTCCATCTAATTCAAAATCATCACCAGAACTTATTTTAGCGTTAATTTTATAACCGAACTTCTTATCTTTAGAAGCATAGGCATGACGAATTGCAGCACCCTTAGTATTCATTGTTCCTGCAAGAAGTTCTACAGTTGTCCCTGGGTAATCAATGGGATTCTTGGACATAAAATGTACTACACCAGAAACTACATTAGGTCCGTATAATGCAGACGCAGCTCCACGAACAACTTCAATTTTGGCAATATCAATATTTGATAATCCGGCTTGTTGTGTAAAAAATGTACCTGCAGCAGGTGTTGATAAGAATCTGTAATCCAACATTGGAAAAGCAGCTGTACCAAATATTCCAGCTCCAGATCTCATTTCAATGTTAATAGTATTTGCAGATTGCTGTTGAATTTGAACTCCTGGAACATTCATTAAATGACGAACAGGATCAACTGCTACAGCAGAATTTTCTATATCCTTTGCTGTTATAATACTTACCGAAGCAGGTGCTTCTTGTATTTTTTGAGGTCTACGTGAGGCAGACACGATTATTTCATCTAAGTTTTCTCCTGATTTTAAAAGTATAGTCAAAACTTGGTCAGCAGAATTCACTGTTATAAATTGTGATCCATAACCGATAGAGCTAACCTCTAGTGTGAAAGGAAATGGTTGAGTTGTATTAAAGCTAAAGTTACCATCAATATCAGAATTTGTTCCTTCGGTAGTGCCTTGAACTATTAAGTTCACTCCAGGTATGGGGTCATTAGAATCTGAATCGCTTACAGAACCACTAACAGTAGTTTGAGCAAAAATAAGATTTACACAAAACAGCCCTATTAGCGTGAGTGTAGTTGTTAATTTTGTTTTTTTCATAATTAGTTTTTAAGTTATTAATTGTTACCAGATTCATCAATGAAATTAAGGATTTGATGAGAAATAGGGTATAAAAATTGGTCTGGGAGATCATGTCCCATTCCTGAAAGATAATAAGTTTTTACATTTTTCAAGCAACTTACGTATTTTTTTGCATGAATAATATCAATTAAATTATCTGAATCTCCATGAATTACTAAAGTTCTTGTATGAATTGCTTTTAGTTTTTCTAGAAATGAACCTGATTTTTTTATGGCGTTAACATGCTGTTCAAAACTTTTTTGATAATATCCTTTTCGAAACTTTATTTCATAAAAAACTTCATTTAAATGTTTCTTAATGTTTAAAGAATATGCTCCTTGTCCAACCCAAAGATTTCTTATTGCCATATGGGTTTTAAGCTGTTTCCTTAGATTATTTTTAGTTCCTAAAAATCCGAGCATAACTGACTTAAATCTTTTTTTCATAGGCTTATTTACAGAAACTAACTCGGGATCATAAAAGTATCCTGAGGACATTATTGAACAAAGTGATAGTGTCTGTTTAGGATATACATACGCAAACCGTTGTGCAATCATTCCACCCATTGAAGCTCCAATTATATGAGCTTTTTCTATTTTTAAATGATTCAAAACAGCCTTGGCATCTTGTGCCATATCTTCTAAAGTGTAGCCATTGTTTTTAGTCCAATCTAATATTCTATCAGAACATCCAATACCACGATGATCAAAACGAATTACTTGGTATCCATTATCCAAGAAGGATTGGATTAATTCTTGTGGCCAAAAAAGTAATGTATTTGCGTTACGACTTATTAATAAAATAGTTGATTTTATTTCTGTCTTTGATTTTTGAATTTCAAAGTATAAGCGTATTTTTCCATTAAAGGCATATCCTGTTTCTCCTAAGATTAGCTCTTCAATAGGTTCAAACATTGATTCTTGAATGACGTCATCAATATAATTTTCGTATTCCTTTATTCTGAACATTAATTACCCTTCGAAAATTACAGTTGCTTCATCTTGATACCAGGTCAAATAATTCCCTTCATACATCTTATCTATTTTGTTTCGTTTAATTTTTAAAGTGGGCGTTGTTAAACCATTTTCGACAGTCCATGTATCTTTAACAATAATGAGGGTTGATATTTTTTTGTATCCAGCTAACTGGAGGTTAACTTTTTCTAAAAAACTACTCAAATATGCTTCGATTTCTTCTCTAGTTTTTACTTTTCCAACTTCAGATAGTACGCATAGGCAAATCGGCTGAGGAAGACCTAGACCAGCAACACAGATTTGTTCAAAATCAATGACATCAGCAAAATAGCTTTCTAAAACTAAAGGTTCTATATATTCTCCTTTAGAAGTTTTGAAGATGTCTTTAACCCGTCCAGTAATAAATAAAAAACCTTGATCATCCAAATGGCCTTGATCTCCAGTGTGTAACCATCCATCTTTTAATACCTCTGCGGTTAATTCGGGTTGCTTATAATATTTTTTCATAACAAAAGGACCACGCATTAAAATTTCAGAATTTTCAGAATCAATTTTTAATTCTACTTCTGGTTGAGCTATTCCTACAGAACCTGCTTTCCCCATTATGTATGGTTCAAGATGCGTAGTAATGGCACAGTTTTCAGTCATTCCATATCCATTAGTTATCAAGATTCCAATTTTATGAAACCAAGCTCGCAAGGATTCTTGTAAGGGAGCAGCTCCCGAAACGATAGCTCTGGCTTTGCTCAGACCTAATGTCTTTTTAAATTTATTTTTTAAAACCCATGATAAAACAGGTATTTTGAGAAGTTTTGTGAGTTTTTCTTGAGGGACTTTAGATAAAATTCCCATTTGAAACTTAGTCCAAATTCTAGGTACTGCAAAAAAGACTGTTGGTTGCGTGTCTTGTAAGTTTTTTGCAAACGTATCAATACTTTCTGCAAAAGAGATTGCTCCTCCAAAGCGGAATGCAGTAAATTCGACTACAACACGTTCTGCAATATGATTCAATGGTAAATAAGAAAAGAAAGAGTTATTTCCGTTAAAATCTATTTGTAATTCATTAGATTTTAAAGAAATTAACTCAGTTTTAGAATTGGCTAAGTAGTCTAGTACCACGCCTTTTGGATTTCCTGTAGTTCCTGAAGTAAAGATAATGGTCCACACATCGCTTAACTTTGGAAGATGTGGTGCTTGTAAAGGTTCAAATTGATTGATAAAGTTGAACCACTGATGCCCTTCATTAATTTTCGAATGCCCCTTATAATTTGGAAATGCAATCATAGGCATACCTTCAGGAACACCTTGTTTTTGCTCTTCCCAGTCTTCTACCTTTCCTGCAAATAGCATATCAACATCACCAAAAGTTAGTAAAGTGTTGATCTCTTGTGAAGTAAGATTAGAGAAGAAGGGAACGCTGATATATCCAGCCATCATAATAGCTAAATCGGCAATAACCCATTCTCTGCAATTTTTTGAAACTAAACCTATGTGAGCGTTTTCTCTAAGATCTAAGGATCGCAAACCAGCAGCTAGTTTTCGAGCATATTGCCCAACTTCTCCCCAAGTATAAACTTCCCAAACGTCTCCAAAAGGTTGTTTTAAAAAGGGTTTATTTTTTAGTTTTTCTTCCCACTCGTAGAATTTAAAATCAAAAGTTTCTGATGTATTCATGATTAATTTAGTTTCTATTCTATTAGGACTATACCAATAAATTGTTCTTCTGCTCCCGAATACAAAAGATAGTTATTTTTTCTTAAATCATCGTAAAAAATATAAGGATCTCTAAGTTGCTGAACAGGATAAGGGATTTCTAGTTGCAGAGATTTACTCAAAGGAAGTAATGCTCTTTCTCATTCTAATTCGGATTTTAGTATTTCTTGAGGAATTTTAAAAGCGCTCCATTTATCCCAGTCAGGATTTGATTAATTAATAGAGGTTTGTAAAATACGTTCAGGTGTATCTCCTTCACGACTATAAAAAACATGAAGTGTTTGTTTGTCTAACCAAATACCTGCATGTCTAATTTTAGTATCTAAAAACCCATCTTTTTCGAAGTTCAAAATCAGTAAGTCCATTTTTGGAGCGATAGATTAATCCAGGAGGAGTAAAATAAAAATAATTTGATTAAGATATATTTAGCCACCTGTACCTTAACAAAACAGAAATAAAATTATGTATGAGCTATATTTAAGGAATGTTTTCAAATTGATTTTTCGATTTTAATTTTTGAAATTTCAAAATCATTCAGGATTATTTTTTTTGTAATCTTCCTATAACTCATGGTTGATCCTGGCCAGATAGAAGTGTTTTTTCCTTTTCCGTTTACAAGGTAATAACTTTTACATCCCCCAGTATTCCAGATCATAGGCTCTAGTCTTTTTTGTATGTTTTCGTTATACTTTTTTTGAATTTCGGGGTTAACATCAAAATATTTATTGGGTTGTTTTTTTAGATTTAAGAGGTAGTCTACAATATAGTTATATTGGGATTCCATCATATGGATAATTGAATTGTGTCCTAGACCGGTATTAGGACCAACAACAAGCATGAGATTTGGAAAACCACTCACATTAATTCCTTTATAAGCTTCAGCACCAGTAATATCCCATTCTTTAAATAAATTTCGGTTTTCTAGACCAATCACATCATATATATGACCAAAGGTTGTTGCCTTGAATCCAGTTCCAAAAATAACGGCATCAAAGTCTAATAGTTGTCCGTCTTTTAATTGTAAACCTGTGTTAGTGAATTTTTTAATTCTTTTCGTCTCTAGATAAACATTTTCAAGCTCAAGTGTAAGGTAGTAGTTATCAGATACAAGGATACGTTTACATCCAATCTCATAGTTAGGTGAAGTTTTTTTTAATAACTCATCATCTTTAATTTGTGATTTTCTGTGTTCAGTAGCAACTTTTTTACGCCAAGCTCTTATTTTATTGTCTTTATATTGACTTAGGCCCTGGATCTCTAGGAACCAATATATAAACTCCCTCCAAAATTTTTGATATGCTGGAAATTTTCTAAATCTGTTCTTTGATACTTGATTAATAGATTCATTATTTTTTGGACTAATCCATGGAGCAGTTCTTTGAAAAACATAAAGCTTCTTGACTAGGGGAGCAATTTCGGGTACAAATTGAATTGCACTGGCCCCTGTGCCAATAACGGCAATTTTTTTATTTTTTAAATCATAATTATGATTCCAGTTAAGTGAATGAAAAAGTTCACCTTCAAAAACTTCTTTACCATCAATATTTGGATAGACCGGTTCGTTCAGCGGACCACAACAAGATATTACTGAACGAGCATGATAGAATTTGTTATTGTTGTCCATGATTTCCCAATACCCTTTATCTTTTTTGAATCTTATTAATTTGATATCAGTTCCGAATTGAATCAATTTGTTTATTCCATATTTTGTAGCACATTTTTTGAGATAACTTAGAATTTCATTGTGAGGGGAAAATGAATGTGACCATTCTGGGTTAGGCTCAAAAGAATATGAATATAAAAATGAAGGAATATCACAAGCACAACCTGGATAGGTATTATCCCTCCATGTCCCTCCAAGTTCTTTTTTACGTTCAAAAACTTTAACTGACTCAATTCCCGCTTGCTTTATTCGGATTGCTGCTCCAATTCCTGCAAAACCTGATCCAATTATTGCAACCTCCATCTTCTCTATTTCCTTCACCTTCAAAATTTTATTTTATTAATAAGATTTGAATACTGAGTTTACTGACTTTTATGATAATATAAAAGTCATATGTTAATATCAAGTTTAGATCTAATTAAAATAACTAGGCATGATAATAAGCCGCAAAGTAAAGCAAATTTAGAATATGTGGATTCATTAAATAGCCCATTAGCATCTCCTGTCGTTGGTGTAAAAAAGACAACCAATCCTAAAAGTAAAATAAAGGGAGCAATAATAGCGGAGAACATTACCCGATAATTGGTTATAGAAGTTCGTCCGTTGAAGTCTGATGAAAGTTCAGCTCCTAGAGAAATTCCTGGAACAATGAAAAATGTTAATGAGAAACGAACCATTCCAGAAAAAAAAGTGAGCCATGCGAATAAGCCAAGTTGATCAAGTCCTGAAGGTGGAGTAAATAGTACATATATAAAAACTCCCAAAGGGAGTGCTGAAAGCAACATAAATGGATGTCTTCTTCCCCATTTACCTCCCTTCCAACGGTCCGAAAGTGTTCCTACAAGTGGATCATTTAAAGCATCAAACAAAAGAGCTATTACTGAAGAAGCCCCTGCAGATAATGGGTCAAGACCTAGTATTTGGCTGAAATAAAAAAACAAAAATAATTGGAATAATGCATATTTGATTCCTTGAGAAGAAAACCCTAGTCCATAAAGAAATTTATTTCGCTTTGAAACAGCCATATTCTCTAGATTATTATAATTTATTCTGAAAAATAATATAAATCAGCATACCAAATACAATTTATTTTAATTCATCTGTAACTGACATCCTAATTGTGCTTAAAAAAAAGTAAATTCCACTTAAGTTAAAATTATTTTAAAGTCTAAAAAATAGATAAAGAAGTTGCTATTTAAAGTTTATAATATTATGAAACTAGTATATTTAAAAATATAAAATAAATTAAAAATGAGAGAAGCCTTAATAGTATCAACCGCTAGAACTCCAATAGGAAAAGCTTACAGAGGGGCTTACAACAATACTAATGCCCCTTCTTTGGCTGCTTTAGCAATAGAAACAGCAGTAGCTCGTTCTGGTGCATCCAAAGATCAAATTGACGATGTTATTATGGGTGCTGCTTTACAACAAGGAACTACAGGGGGAAATATTGGGAGATTATCTGCAATGGCAGCTGGACTTCCATCCACTGTAAGTGGGATGAGTATTGATAGACAATGTTCTTCTGGAATGATGGCTATTGCAACTGCAGCTAAGCAAATAATTTGCGACGGAATGGAAATAACCGTTGGAGGAGGAGTAGAGTCTATAAGTTTAGTTCAAAATGAACAAATGAACGTTCATCGCATGATGGACTCGACCTTGGTTGCTAAACAACCAAATATTTACATGCCTATGTTACAAACGGCTGAAGTTGTTGCTAAGCGTTATGATATAAGCAGAGATGAACAAGATATGTATGCACTTCAAAGTCAACAAAGAACTGCAGCAGCTCAAGAGGCTGGAAAATTCTCTGATGAAATTATTGAGACTACAACATCAATGAGTATCATGGATAAAAATACTAAAGAAATTAGTTACCAAGATATTATTTTAAATAAAGATCAAGGAAACAGACCTAGTACAATAATCGAAGGACTTTCTAGCTTAAACCCTGTAATTGATAATGGAGCCATTACCGCTGGAAATGCAAGTCAATTATCCGACGGTGCTTCTGCATGTGTTTTAATGGAAGCCGAAACTGCTGCAAAACATTCTGTCACTCCTTTAGGTATTTATAGAGGAATTGCAGTGGCAGGTTGTGAACCAGATGAAATGGGAATAGGTCCAATTTATGCAATTCCAAAATTATTAAAACAACATGGTCTTAAAATTTCAGATATTGGCCTTTGGGAATTGAATGAAGCTTTTGCTGTTCAGGTGATTTATTGTAAAGAACAAATAGGAATTCCTAATGAATTATTAAATGTAAATGGAGGAGCTATTTCAATAGGTCATCCTTATGGAATGTCTGGATCTAGGATGGTAGCTCATGCTCTTATAGAGGGGAAAAGAAGAGGTGCTAAGTATGTAGTTTCGACTATGTGTGTTGGAGGTGGAATGGGAGCTGCAGGGTTATTTGAGGTAATCTAAAAACCTTTAGATTAAATTGAGTAAATAAAAAAAGCGAGTTAATATTTTAACTCGCTTTTTTATATTTAAGAAATTAATTGGATCTATTTGATATTCAGATAACTTCTTTTTTCATTTTTAAATGCAGTATTGAATGCAGCTACATTGGTGTCTATTAATTTTTGATACTCCTTCATAGCAACTTGAATCTCTGCAGAGATAACATTTTTCACAGTAATATCTTGATCAGTGGGTGGAAAGTCATCCATTGTAATTAATCTATTTAGATGTCCAAGTTTATTTGTTAGGCGAACAGGGAAGTTTAATGGATCCTGTCTGCTTCTATTTTGAATTTGATATAAAGTTTTTTCAACCTCAAGTAATTTTTCTTGAATATCTTTTGCTTGATCAACTATTTGTTTTGCTGTTTCATCAGCTTTATTTTGTTTTGCAAAATCATCCAGCTTACTTCTAACCTCTCTTATATTTTTTATTGCTTTGTGGGCTTTATCAACAGTTTGATTTACTTCATTTACAAAATCAAATTGTTTTTGCATGTCAGTGACTGTTACTTCAGATCTGGGATCTGGAAGAATATCGAATTTTTGAGACTGTTCCTTACCATTAACCATTAAACTAACAGAGTAAGAGTTAGGAACTGCTTTTGCTCCAGAAAATGAAGCACTCCAAAAAATCATACCTTTTAATTTTTCGGCACCTTCATAACGAGTGTCCCAAACAAAACTATTTCCACCGGCTTTAACATTTAATTTATTTTTCTCATCTTTCGAGGAAAATGTTTTAATCACTTCACCTTCATCTGTTTTAAACAAAAGTTCAACATGATCTTTCGTAGAGTCAAAACCTTTAAGATAATAATGAACAATAACGCCATTTGGGAGATTAGTTCCAGCTGTTAATGAACTCTTACCACCACTTCCTTTGGTTCTGTAGCTTTCTTTTGGCTTGTAAAGAAAGTCTTGTTTATTGATATTATTTTGCTGCATTTGATGCAAAACCGTAAGATCATCTAACATCCAAATGCTTCTTCCTTGAGTAGCAACTATAAGACTATTGTTTTTGAGAGCTAAATCAGTAACGGGAACAAGAGGAAGATTTTTTTGGAATGATGACCAAGAATTACCTTCATCATAAGAAACATAAATTCCATTCTCAGTTCCTGCGTATAGCATACCTTTCTTATTTGGATCCGCCCGAACTACGCGAGTGAAATCTTCTTTCCCTATACCGTTTGTGATTTTTTTCCATGTAGCACCATAGTCATTTGTTTTGTATAGGTATGGAGCATAGTCACCTAATTTATATCGTGTTCCGGCTACGTAACAAGTTCCAGGGTCAAATGGAGATGGTTCTACGCTGTTAATCATAGTCCACTCAGGTAGCTGATTAGGAGTAATGTTTTTCCAATTTTCACCCCCATCTTGAGTTATATGAATTAATCCATCATCACTTCCGATCCATAATAAACCTTCTTTGAGTGGAGATTCATCTGCTGCAAATATTGTACAATAATATTCAACACCTGTGTTATCTTGGGTTATAGGTCCTCCCGATGATTTTAATTTTGAAGGGTCATTTCGAGTTAAGTCAGGGCTTATTATATCCCACTTTTGGCCTTCATTCTCCGTAACATGTACTTGATTTGAAAAAGTATATAATCGTTTTGGATTATGTTTGCTAAATAGGATTGGAAAATTCCATTGAAATCTGTAACGCATCCCCTCAGCTCCAGCTCCCATGGGATTATCTGGCCATACATTAATTCCACGAACAGAATTTTTAACATGATTTACTCTTGTTAAAAAGCCTCCATAACTTCCTCCATATACAATGTCATTGTTGATAGGGTCAATTGCTATATGAGCAGATTCTCCACCAGCGGTAGCTTCCCAATCTGACTCATCAATAGAACGTCCTGAGCTTCTATGGCTTACTCTGATTGTAGAATTATCTTGTTGTGCAACATATATTCTGTATGGAAAAGCATTATCAGTTGTAACTCTATAGAATTGAGCAGTTGGTTGATTCATGTATGTGCTCCACGAAGTTCCGCCATCATAAGAAACTTGAGCACCTCCATCGTCACCAATAATCATTCTCTGATTGTCTTCAGGTGCAATCCATAAGTCATGATGATCTCCATGAGGAGCATTATGACTAGTGAATGTTTTTCCTCCATCAGTTGATTTATGGTAAGATACATTCATAACATATACTCCATCTTCGTTTTGAGTATCTGCATATATTTTAGAGTAATACCATGCACGTTGCCTTAGGGATCTACTTTCATTCACATGACTCCAGTTTTCACCTCCGTCATCTGAACGATATACGCCACCTTTATCTTTATTTTCAACAATAGACCAAACTCTATTTGAATTTACAGGTGAAACCGTTACCCCTATAATTCCAAGCATACCTTCTGCAAAGCCTTTGTTTTTACTAACTTCTTTCCAAGTAACTCCGCTGTCAGTACTTTTCCAAAGGGCAGATCCTTTACCTCCGCTATTAAGGCTGAATGGAGTTCTCTGTATGCGCCAAGTAGAAGCAAATAAATGTCTTGGGTTGGAAGGATCCATAACCAATTCAACCACTCCTGCTTGTTCATGAGAAAATAAAACTTTCTTCCAGCTTTTACCTCCATTAACACTTTTATAGACTCCTCGATCATTGTTAGGTTTATACAAATCTCCTAAAACACCTGCGTAAACTATATCAGGGTTTTGAGGATGAACAACCATTCGAGGAATATGTCTTGAGTTAGGCAGTCCAACATAAGACCATGTTTTTCCTGCATCAACACTTTTCCAAACACCTTTTCCAGATGAAACGTTTCCACGAACAGTAACCTCTCCACCTCCAACATAAATCACATTAGGATCACTAGGTGCAATAGCAACAGACCCTATACTTCCGCCAAAATATCCATCTGATATGTTTTTATATGTTTCTCCACCATCAATAGTTTTCCAAACTCCACCACCGGTAGCTCCAAAATAGAACACTTTGGGTTGATTTGGAACTCCAACAACTGCAGCCGATCGTCCACCTCTGAAAGGACCAATAGATCTATATTGAATAGATTCATGTAATTGTGGACTAAATTTGGTAGTATTTTGCTTTTTTGATCTCCTTGATTGTGCTGTAATATCATGATTTACAGTAAAAAATAAGAAAAAACCCAGTAGGGTACCGAATAAAATTTTGGAATAATGCATTTTTTTGTTTTTTTGATCAGATAACTAAGTTACAAAATCTATTTCAAATAAAATTGTAACTTGATGATTCTAAATAAAAAACTTATAATATGCAAACAATCAGTAAATTAATTCTCTTTTGCTTTATTGCAACAGGAATTCATGAGGTTCAATCTCAATCAAAAACTAAAATTAAAAAAGAAATCATAAAGTCAGTGAATGCTCATCAGGATGCTATGACTGAAGTGAGTGATGGTATATGGGAAGCTGCAGAAACTTCTCTTCAAGAATTTAAATCATCAGAATACTTAATGAATTTTGCAGAGCAAAATGGATTTAAAGTAGTAAAAGGTGTCGCTGGTGTTCCAACCGCCTTTACAGCTACTTACGGAACTGGTAAGCCTGTGATAGGTATTTTGGGTGAATTTGATGCTAATGCAGGTATTTCTCAAAAAAAACAACCTACTCGTGAGGCTCGTGTTCCAGGGGGAGCAGGTCACGGTTGTGGACACAACTTGTTTGGAACAGCAAGTCTTGGAGCAGCAATCGCAATTAAAGAGCAAATTGAAAAAGGAACCCTAGAAGGCACAATTGTTTTTTATGGAACTCCTGCAGAAGAGACGATTTTTGCTAAAGTGTGGATGGCTCGTGAAGGACTTTTCGATAAATTAGATGTATGTATGGATTGGCATCCTGGAGATGGAATTGAAGCTGCAACTCAGAGTAGTAAAGCATTAGTTGATTTCAGAGTTAAATTTTATGGCAGCACCTCTCATGCCTCTGCTGATCCTTGGAATGGAAAGAGTGCAGTAGACGCGATGGAACTATATACCACAGGATTAAATTATTATAGAGAACACATTAAGCCAACCGCTAGAATTCATTATGATATTGAAAAAGCTGGTGATGTTGTAAATGTTGTTCCCGATTATGCTCAAATTTGGACTCGCTTGCGAGAAAACGATCGTCCAAACGTAGATATATTATATGAGCGTGCCAAAGAAATTGCAGAAGGAGCTGCGCTTATGGCTGGAGTTACCTATAAAATTGAACTAATTTCTGGAATTTATGAAATTCAAGTAAATAGGACAGGGGCTGAGGTAATGCAAAAAAATATCGAAACTCTTGGTCCGATATCTTATACAGATTCTGAGATTTCATACGCAAATGTTATTTTAAAAGAGACTGGTAAGCCTCTCAAAGGCATAGATGGAGCTATTCATCCTCTTTTACCTTCACTTCCTGCACAAGGAGGTTCTACAGATGTTGGCGATGTTAGTCAATTAGTTCCAACCATACGAATGTCAGCAACTGTAGCTGCAAGTGGAGGTCCTTGGCACTCTTGGGCTGTTGTTGCCTGTACTGGAATGTCAATAGGACACAAGGGAATGATATACGCCTCAAAAGCCTTAGGAATGACTATGGTTGATCTTTTTACCGATCCAAAATTAGTTAGACGAGTAAAAGAAGATTTTAAAAATAACAGAACCAACCCTTCTTACGAGCCAAGAATTCCTGAGGGACCACCAAAATTAAATTAATTTATAAAGATGAATAAATACATATCACTTTTACTTTTTTTAGTTCCTATTATTGGAATAGGACAGGAAATATTACCCCTTAAAGAGAGAGCAGCTGTTATTAATGAGATTCAAAAAGATCGTTTTGAAAATCTACTTCCTGATTTAATGGACGAAACAGGGATTGATTTATGGGTTTTGATTACTCGAGAGTACAATGAAGATCCGATTATTAAAACCCTATTGCCTCCTACTTGGTTGAATGCAAGAAGGCAGACTATCTTGGTTTTTTCTAAAAATAAAAACTCTGAAGGAATTACTTCTGCTGCGATTACAAGATATCCTTTTGGATCCTTGATTCCTTCAATATGGAATAAAGAAAAAGAACCCAACCAATGGCAAGCTCTAGCAGACTACATAGTTTCTCAGAATCCAAAAATAATTGGGATTAATACCTCAAGTGCTTTTGCTTTAGCAGATGGTCTAGTGAAAACTGATTATGATGCTTTGATGGATATTTTGCCTGATGAATATAAGAGCAAGGTAATTTCAGCTGAAAAATTGGGAATCAGATGGATAGAGACAAGGACTGAAAAAGAGATGTTTTACTATGAGAATTTAGTTGAAATAACACATCAAATAATAGCAGAAGCTTTTTCTTCTAAAGTTGTAACTCCTGGAGAAACCACAACAGATGATTTAGTTTGGTGGTTAAGAGAAAAAGTTTTGAGTCTAGGTCTAGATACCTGGTTTCACCCGACTATTGATGTCCAGCGAGCGGACAAAAGTGATTTATACGCTTTTGATAATAAATCTAAATACGATATTATTCAGCCAGGAGACCTAGTTCATTGTGACTTTGGAATTACTTATTTAACTCTTAATACAGATTGTCAAGAGCTTGCTTATGTTTTAAAGCCAGGAGAAGATAAAGCACCTGATTTTTTAGTAAAAGCCTTAGCTCAAGGTAATCGTGTTCAGGATATACTGACATCTTATTTTGAGGAAGGTGTAAGTGGAAATGAAATTTTAAAAAAAGCTTTAAACCAAGGGAATATCGAAGGACTTCGCCCTCAAATTTACACTCATCCCTTAGGAACTTTTGGACATTCAGCTGGAACAGCGATAGGTATGTGGGATTCTCAAAATGGTGTTCCGTTTACTGGTGACTATCCTTTACACTTTAATACATCATACGCAATAGAATTAAATTCTAAAGTTTTCATACCTGCTTGGAATAAAGATATTAGGATAATGCTAGAAGAAGCAGGTTTTTATGGCCCCAATGGATTTAGATATGTAAATAAAAGGCAAGAAAATTTACTTTTAATAGGTAAATAAAATTATTTTAAGTTTTCAAGGTGTTCTAGTATAATAAGTATATTTTTATTACTTACTTTTACAAAGCAGGGCTTCACACCCTGGCATCATTAAAAGGGTAGTTGGGCTATGGTTGGCTTTTTCTATCCTTTTTTTATTAAAATAAATAAATAGGTTGATGATTAAAAATAAATTACATGAACGCATAACTATGCTTTTTAAATTGCAACAACAGGGGAAAGAATTGAGTTTAGATCAAGAGTTTTTGATTGCTGCCGTGCTAGAAAATCAACACAAAAAATTTGCAGAAATTAGTGAAAAGGCTTATGCTTTAGGAGAAGGTTTTTCTTTTAAAATGCTGACTTATGTTTGGGATTACATCCGTAATTCTTTTGGAAAAGGTTATGAAACAGATTTTTCAATTCGAGTTGAAGATATTATAATTAATCGCTTTGATGGAGACTATGATATGGTTTATTATGCTGAAGAAGAGGTTGAGGATGAAATGGATATTCAAATTAAGAATAGTTCAGGTATTCTGTATGACGCCTATAAAAAGGAATTAGTAAAAATATTAACTCATTATTTTAATCAGCCTAATTAAAATAATTAAGATTATGAATAAGCAGAAACAAATAACTGGAAAGGCAGTAAGGCGTATTTTATTACAAGAAGAGTTTTTGATAAATGAAAATCCTATTGCGTTTTTTGAACGAGATGAATTTGGATCAATTATTCGAGGATTAAAAACCAAGACTCTTCAACCAGATAATATTTTTCTTGAGCTTCCAGCCCAAGAAGATGATATTTTAAGTTTTTTAAGAGGACATTACAAAAATCAGATACTTGATTTGCCTAATACAGAGAAAAAAGAAAACACCAAGGGAAAAGAAAAACTTCAAGAACTGATGGCAAGAGAAGTAGAACGTTTAAATATAGAACGTCATAAAAATAAATATCATAGTAAAAAAGTCAGAAAAAAGAGATAATAATTATTAATGAACTCCTTCAATAATACTAATCTTATTATTGAAAGTAATTTGATCCCCAACTTTTTTCCCTAAAAGGAGTGAACCAATTGGACTTTGAGCTGAAATACAATAATACGTTTTAGTTCTAATTGTGCAAGGTGAAGCGGGAAATGAAATGTAATAACTTAAATAATTTGTAATTACAACAGAACCCAGAATAATATTGTTAGATTTTTTATAAATCTTAAGAGGAGTTAAAAGATTTTGAAATTGCTCAACCTTCTTTAATTGGTCACCGAGTTTTTCTCGCTCCAGTTGAATCATGGCAAGACCTGTTTCGTGTTTCTCTCCTGCGCTCCCTTTATTTTCTGAACCAATAGCAAGTAAGAGGTCTTTTTCCCTATTTTTGAAATCTTTTAAAGTTTTTGAAATAGATCTTTCACAATGTAAAAAAAGTGTATTTCGAAGCATAAACATTATGTGGATTTATACTTTTCAACCTCTCCTTTTAATATCCATTTAAAAGATATGTTTGAATATTTCTTATTAATTTGGTATGCTAATTTAGCGGAGATATTACTTTTTCTATTCAAAATAGAATTGATCTGATTTGAATTTTTTAATCCTAAGGACTTGCTAAGCTCTGTTTTAGATAGCTCTAAAATTTTGAGTATCTCATATATTCGATCAGAACAGGAGGCGTCTACTCTCTTTTTTGGGTCTTTTGACAATGAGTGGTAAAAATTCACTACGCTAACATCATGAATATTTAAAATTCGACTCAAACTTTTAAGTGTAAAATTAGTTCCTTTCTCCATTTTAAAGTACTGAATTCTACTGAGTCTATTTTTGTCAGCGAATACTTCATAACTTGAAAATCCTGCTTCTAATCTAAGTTTTTTTAGACGTGCGCCTATCTTTTGTTGAAGAGTACTTAGCTCAAGTTTCATAGAAAAGTATTTTATTATATATGTAGTAAATGATTAAATAAATTATTTCATTATAAGAAAGTCTTATAGCAATATACAAATAATTAGCCCCTGTCATAATTTTCTCATATCATTAATCAATTATTTCAACTATATTTGCAATGTAATTATGGTGCCAAACCACTTTACATTATTAAAAACAGAACTTTTTCCGGAGTTCTGTTTTTTTTTAAAGTTTGAAAATTTATTTACGAGAGTTTAATTTTGCAAGTAAACGAAGAATTTCTAAGTAAAGCCAAATCAGAGTTACTAAAAGTCCAAATGCTCCATACCATTCCATGTATTTTGGTGCACCCTTCTCAGATCCTTCCTCAATAAAATCAAAATCCAGTACTAGATTCAAAGCTGCAATTATAACTACAATTAAACTAAATCCGATACTCATTATCGAGGAATTGTTAATATTCATAACACTTATTTCTGAACCAAAAAACCCCATTACAAAATTAGCGAAATACACTATTGCAATACCACCGGTAGCTGCTGCAATTCCAAGTTTAAAGTTTTCACTTGGTTTTATTAAACCAGACCTATAGGCCATTAATAAGGATAAAAGAATTCCTATGGTAATGGATATCGCATTTGTAATAATACCATCATAAATTGAGTTGTACATGAAAGAAATCCCCCCTAATAATCCACCTTCAAGAATGGCATAGATAGGAACCGTTACCGGAGACCATTCCTTTTTAAAAATTGTTATAAATGCAATAATTATCCCCCCAATTCCAAATGTAATTAGCGTTATTGGATTCATTGCCTCAAATGTTAAATAACCTGAACAAACAAGTAAAATCAAACTAATGGCAGTTTTATTAACCGTTCCCTCAATAGTCATTGTTTGAGAATTATTTTTTATACTACTAAAAGTTTTTTTTGATAAAACTGGATTTCCAGATCTATAGGAAAGATGATTATTCATTAAGAGATTTATTATTGATTGTTATTTTTTAAATAAACAGAGATAGTTTCATTTAGATTTATTTATGCAAGAGGGACTCGTTTAGATCAAATCAAAATTACTTAGTAACAAATGAAATTTTTATTATTTGGATTAAGTATTAAAGGACTACAAAAAGATTCTTCTTACCATTTAATTAGTTCTAAAGGGGTATACTCCTGAATCACTTTTATTTCCGTTAGCATCAACCGCAATTATT